>OWJB01000354.1_pt1 | contig 20264 bp, 14 predicted proteins | sample 1732861 | NCBI WGS metagenome assembly OWJB01 (sample SAMN05065762, study PRJEB22554) | human gut metagenome | biome: ENVO:2100002; feature: ENVO:00000062; material: ENVO:00002003 | host: Homo sapiens | place: USA
ACAGGTATCAAAAAGTATTGAATTTATTGAAAAAAACACTTGATTATATGGAGAGTGGAATGATCACATCCAAGACCAATAAACCATATGAAGGCAAGATCCGTATTACCGTTGTAAACGGAAAAATAGCCAAGATCGTTGATAACGGAACTGTACCGGTAGCTCTTCAGGATGAAGTATACTGGGGTTACCTTTTCCCAAGCAGCAGCAGCTTTACAGGCATTTCAACGAAATTTGCCGGCAAAGACCTGTCTGATCTGATCAATGCAAAGACCACCCCAGGTGGAGGCGATGAATATGCTGCAGACGCAGTAAGCCGTGCGACTATTTCCACAGATGTGATGAAATATGCTGCGATCCAGGCACTTCAGGGTGAGCCGGTAGAGTCAAGTGATGAAGAAGTTCTCGCTCCAAAGATCACCAGCAGATATGGATTTTACAGCAGCCCAAGTTCTACGATTTATATGAGCATTGATAAGGCAGAGAATACAACTGTCCGCTACACAGAGGATGGAACAGATCCGGATGTCTCCAGTACAAAGGCGGAAACCAATTCTGTATCATTTTACAGCAATACTCCGGAATTCAAAGAAGTACGTTTTGCAGCCTTTGATGAAGAAGGAAACCGCAGCAAGGTAGTGACTGTATGGTGCTGCTTTATGAAGAAAGGACCGGCTGTATTAGAGCGTGGAAGTTATTCAGCAGAAGTGGATGGAATTACAGCATCTGTTGATGTAAATTATTCCGGTTATATCTCATCAATTCAGTTAGATGAGGCATCACAGGAAAAATACAGTGAATTCCTTACAGAGCTGCTGGCGCATGTATATTATGAGCAGTCAGCAGATATTGAAATACTGTCGCAGTATGAGGAAGAAGGCAAGAAGGAAGTACTTTCTGCTGTGGGGGCAGCTATTAAAAAGGCAATCAGCGCAACTCCTGTATTTACAGTAGACCCGGTAAAGGGAACTTCCAGTACAAGATATGGAACCTATGAATATGAGGAGAAGCCGGTGGCAACCATCAGCTGCCTGGCAGAAGGCACAGAGATCTATTATTACATAACAGATACTTCCTCTACTGTAAAACCGGATAAGGATACCTGGACAAAATACGAAGGACCCGTGTCTGTTTTATTTGATAACGAAAAGGGCGGCTCTAAATATCTCTGGGCAGCAACGACCACAGATGACGGTGAAACCTGGCTGAAAACTTCCAAGATCCAGTTTGTATACAGCAAGAAACCAGTGGAAGATGCAGTTGTGATCGGGGATCAGGCTTATACAAGCTTTGAAAAGGCCCTGGCTGCAGCACAGGACGGTGATACACTTATTTTAAATGATGATGTAGAGCTTACAGACGAAGTGACAATGCCGGAAGCTTCTATTTCTATCCAGTCAGGTGAAAAAGGCCCTTATCTGATCAAGTCAACCAAGCCATTAAACTTAAATGGTGACCTGACCATATCCGATGTCAGCTGGAATGCAACCACTTATGCAAACGGCTATAATTTCACAGCAGGAGAAAATGTAACCTGCTCTTCTACAAAAGACATTTATGCCGGGTCTGCATCTGGAACAGCGCAGGCAAAGGGAGAAGATAACACCTGCTATATCACTCTATCATCAGGCAAGTTCTATGTATATGGAACAGGCGCAGCTGGCAGCACAATGGAAGGTGATGTAGAAGTCCTTGCAGAGAAAGAAGCACAGCTTCAGTTTGCAGGAACAAAGGGCAAGTCTGAATTAAATGGTGATTTTACAGTTACGGTTGACGCTACAGAGGGAAATGCAGCTTTAAGTTCTTCCTATGGACGTACTTCATCAGGAACTGTTTCAGGAGAGTTCACTCTGACTATCAAAGGAGCTCCGAAGCTTTCAGGAACTATTTATGCAGTTCAGTATAATTCTTCTGCAAGCTGGGGTACTCTGGACGTAACAGAGGCAGAACTTGAGGAGCTGGAACTGGATACTCTTGAGAAACTGAACAAGAAGTTCCAGGGCTTTGAGACCGTAAACAGCGAATTTGATGAGGAAGACGAAAAGACAGAGGAAGAAGTTGCTGCAGAACTTTTGTCAAAAGTGAAAGAAGATGAGCAGGAAAACAGCCAGGAGAAAAAGGAAACAGAGACTGTGATCCCGGCAGAAGATCCTGAGACAGAAGACAAAGAAGAGGCTGAGGATAAGTCTGAAAATGAGCTTGAAGATAAGTCCAATGAAGATAGATCCGATGCAGCAGAAGATGTAAAAGAAGAGGAAAACTCTGACGAAGAGGATAAATCTGCAGAAGAGGAGGATCCTGAAGAAACAGAAGATGCAGATTCAAAAGAGGATGAGGAAGAAGATGCACCGGAAGTTCTGGACGCAGATGAAACCACAGAGGATACTTCTTCAGAAGAGGCAGAAACCATTTCTCAGGATGAAGAATAAAAAATTATCTGAAAAAACGGTTTAAACATGGAGGGCGGGGCCGATTGGCCCCGCTCTTTTGCCATAAATCTGCCTAGCAAGTTTGATGCCAAAAAAGATTAGTATAAGGCAAAAAAATTTAGTCTTCAAATCCATTGAAAATTTATGCAAGGTATATTATAATGCTATCAATTTGGGCTGAGGTCTATAGCAGCGCACACATTTGGAAGCGCAATCGGATGTCAAGCTTGCTTGTAAATCTCCCCCTACACAACATAAGAAAGGACAGGTATTCCCCCTATGAAAGCATACCTTATATTGGAAGACGGCACTGTGTTCACTGGTACCAGTATTGGTTCCCAGCGTGAAGTGATCAGCGAGATCGTTTTTAACACATCTATGACCGGTTATCTGGAAGTATTAACTGATCCGTCATACGCAGGACAGGCCGTTGTTATGACCTATCCTCTGATCGGTAATTATGGAATCTGTCGTCAGGATATGGAGTCTTTAAAGCCCTGGCCAGATGGTTATATTGTAAGAGAATTATCAAGGATCCCAAGCAACTTCCGTTGCGAAGACACAATTCAGAATTTCTTAGAAGAAAATGATATTCCTGGTATCTGTGGTATCGATACAAGAGCCCTCACAAAGTTATTAAGAGAAAAAGGTACAATGAACGGTATGATCACGACAAAAGAGTATTCAGACCTGTCTGAGCCTATCAGCCGTATGAAAGCCTATACAGTAGCCGGTGTTGTTATGGCTACTACAACCAAAGAAAAATACGTTCTTCCAGGAAATGGAAAGAAAGTAGCTTTAATGGATTTCGGCGCAAAGAAGAACATTGCCCGTTCCTTAAATGAAAGAGGCTGCGAAGTTACCGTATATCCGGCAGATACACCTGCAGAAGAAGTGCTGGCAGCAAATCCGGACGGCATCATGCTGTCCAATGGCCCTGGTGATCCAAAGGAAAATGTTGAGATCATCAAAGAGATCAAAAAAATGTATGACTCCAATGTACCGATCTTTGCAATCTGCCTGGGACATCAGTTAATGGCACTGGCAAACGGTATGGATACCTACAAATTAAAATACGGCCACAGAGGCGGAAATCATCCTGTAAAAGATCTGGAGACCGGAAGAGTTTACATTTCTTCCCAGAACCATGGTTACGCAGTAGATACCAACACTGTAAAGCCTGAGATCGCAGTTCCTGCATTTGTCAATGTAAATGACGGAACCAACGAAGGTTTAAAATACACAGGAAAGAACATTTTCACGGTACAGTATCACCCGGAAGCATGCCCTGGACCACAGGACTCCGGATACTTATTTGACCGTTTCCTTAAAATGATGGAGGTAAATGACTGATGCCAAAGAATCCTGAAATTAAAAAAGTACTGGTTTTAGGCTCCGGCCCGATCGTAATCGGACAGGCAGCAGAATTTGACTATGCAGGTACACAGGCCTGCCGTTCTTTAAAAGAAGAAGGGATCGAAGTTGTCCTTTTAAACTCCAACCCGGCTACCATCATGACCGACAAGGACATTGCAGACCGTGTATACATTGAGCCATTAACCGTAGAAGTAGTAGAACAGCTGATCTTAAAAGAAAAGCCGGACAGCATTCTGCCAACCCTTGGCGGACAGGCCGGATTAAACCTTGCAATGGAACTGGAAGACGCAGGATTCTTAGAGAAGCACAATGTGCGCCTCATCGGTACCACTGCTCTTACCATTAAAAAAGCAGAAGACCGTGAGATGTTCAAGGAGACCATGGAAAAGATCGGTGAGCCGGTTGCACCTTCTGACATTGTAGAAGATGTAAAACATGGTCTGGAAGTAGCAGCACAGATCGGTTACCCGGTAGTTCTTCGTCCTGCTTATACACTGGGCGGTTCCGGCGGCGGTATTGCACAGAATCCGGAGCAGTGTGCTGAGATCCTGGAAAATGGTCTCCGTTTATCCCGTGTAGGACAGGTTTTAGTAGAGCGCTGCATCGCAGGCTGGAAAGAGATCGAATACGAAGTAATGCGTGACGGTGCAGGAAACGTGATCACCGTCTGCAACATGGAAAACCTGGACCCGGTTGGCGTTCATACAGGTGACAGTATTGTTGTGGCTCCTTCCCAGACATTAGGGGATAAAGAGTACCAGATGCTGCGTACTTCTGCATTAAATATCATCAGCGAACTGGGTATCACCGGCGGCTGCAACGTACAGTATGCTTTAAATCCAGACAGCTTTGAATACTGCGTAATTGAGGTAAATCCTCGTGTAAGCCGTTCTTCCGCACTGGCATCTAAGGCAACTGGATATCCGATCGCAAAAGTAGCTGCAAAGATCGCTTTAGGATATACTCTGGATGAGATCAAAAATGCAGTAACAAAGAAAACTTATGCAAGTTTTGAGCCAATGCTTGACTACTGCGTAGTAAAGATGCCAAGACTTCCATTTGATAAGTTTATAAGCGCCAAGAGAGCCTTAGGAACCCAGATGAAGGCAACTGGTGAGGTCATGAGTATCTGCACCAACTTTGAGGGCGCCCTGATGAAGGCCATCCGTTCCCTGGAGCAGCATGTAGACTGCCTGATGTCCTATGACTTTACCGGACTTTCCTATACAGGACTGGTAAAAGAGCTGGAGATCGTAGACGATATGCGTATCTGGAGAATTGCAGAGGCTCTGCGCCGCGGCTTCCCATATGAGCTGATCCATGAGATCACCCGTATCGATATCTGGTTTATTGACAAGCTGGCTATCCTGGTAGAAATGGAGAAAGAATTAAAGGCAGTAGGAGAAGGAAAGAAAGAGCTTGCTACAGAGCTCCTTGCAGAAGCAAAACGCATTGAGTTCCCTGATAATGTAATTTCCCGTCTTACCGGTATTCCTCAGGAAGAGATCAAGAAGCAGCGTTATGACAATGGCATCCGCGCTGCATACAAAATGGTTGATACCTGTGCAGCTGAGTTTGCTGCAGAGACACCATATTATTACTCCTGTTTTGGAAGCTTCAATGAGGCTGAAAAGACAGAAGGAAGAAAGAAAGTCCTGGTTCTTGGTTCCGGCCCGATCCGTATTGGACAGGGAATCGAGTTTGACTTCTGCTCCGTACACAGTACCTGGGCCTTCAGCAAAGAAGGATATGAGACCATTATCATCAACAATAACCCGGAGACTGTAAGTACAGACTTTGATATTGCAGATAAGCTGTATTTTGAGCCATTAACACCAGAAGATGTAGAGAGTATTGTAGATATTGAAAAACCAGACGGCGCTGTAGTACAGTTTGGCGGACAGACTGCTATTAAGCTGACCGAGGCACTGATGAAAATGGGTGTGCCTATCCTTGGTACAGCAGCAGAAGATGTAGATGCAGCAGAGGATAGGGAACGTTTTGATGAGATCCTGGAGCAGTGCCATATCCCGAGACCTGCAGGACACACTGTATTTACCGCTGAAGAGGCAAAGAAGGCTGCAAATGACCTTGGCTATCCTGTTTTAGTACGTCCTTCCTATGTACTGGGTGGACAGGGCATGCAGATCGCTATCTGTGATGAAGATATTGACGAATTTATCGGCATCATCAACCAGATCGCCCAGGAGCATCCGATCCTGGTAGATAAGTACATTATGGGTAAGGAAATCGAGGTAGACGCCATCTGCGACGGAACAGACATCCTGATCCCTGGTATCATGCAGCATATTGAGCGTACCGGTATCCACTCCGGAGACAGTATCTCCGTATATCCGGCACAGGATATTACACAGCATAATATCGACACCATTGTAGAGTATACTGAGAAACTGGCTAAGGCTCTTCATGTAAAGGGCATGATCAATATCCAGTTTATCGTAGACGGGGATGACGTATACATCATCGAGGTAAACCCACGTTCTTCCCGTACCGTACCATATATCAGCAAGGTAACCGGTATCCCGATCGTTCCTCTTGCAACCCAGATCATCTGCGGCCATACCATTAAGGAACTGGGCTACAATCCGGGACTGCAGCCGGCAGCTGATTATATCGCTGTTAAGATGCCTGTATTCTCCTTTGAAAAGATCCGCGGCGCAGATATCAGCCTTGGACCGGAAATGAAGTCTACCGGTGAGTGCCTTGGTATTGCTAAGACCTTTAACGAGGCTCTTTACAAGGCATTTGAGGGCGCTGGCATCCGTCTGCCGAAGTACAAGAAGATGATCATGACCATCAGAAAGAATGAGCAGGAAGAGGCAGTGGATATTGCCCGCAGATTTGCAAATGTAGGCTACCAGATCTTTGCTACCAAGGGAACTGCAAGAACCTTAAATGAGCATGGAGTAAAGGCCTTTGAGATCCGCAAACTGGAGCAGGAGTCCCCGAATATCCTTGACCTGGTATTAGGACATCAGATCGACCTGATCATCGATATCCCGGCACAGGGCGCAGAAAGAAGCCATGACGGCTTTGTGATCCGCCGTAATGCCATTGAGACAGGTGTAAATGTACTTACAGCCCTTGACACAGCAAGAGCTCTTGTAACAAGCCTTGAGAACCGTGCAAAAGAGCTGACACTGGTGGATATTGCAACTGTGAAGAATGCATAAAGGTGTATAAATATAAGCCCCGCCGAAGCGACGGGGTTTGTATGCTGACGATAAAAACAAGTGAGAGAGGACCCGCGCCAGGCGCGGGTTCACTTGTGCAGACGTGCAGTGGAAGAAAAACTGCCGGTGACAGGTTCTTTAAACGAAAGAAAAGCACATGGAAGCAGGTTTTAAATGCCTGTTTTCATGTGCTTTTTGTGCTTTTGCTGTTGTTGTAATGCACGTTTACAAATCCTGCGTTTTTGCCCGTGGCTGCCTGCAGCAGCAGGCGGTTTGTCGGTTAATAGTTTGAGAAAATTATGCCACAGAAACGTCACTTGCATACTTCTCCGGATGATTGACCGGATAAGTCACTTTGCGGCCTTCTAACACCTCTGTAATGCCCAGAGCGGCCTGATAAGACAGCCGTTCCATAGCCTGCTTGCTTAAACCTGCAATATGTGGCGTTGCAATTACCTGATCCATGTGCAGCAGCGGGTCGTCTGCATCTGGGATCTCACCTTCAAATACATCCAGTGCAGCCCCTGCCAGACGGTTGGAAAGCAGCAGTTCCCTTAAAGCAGCCTGGTCGACTACTTCACCACGACCAAGGTTTAAAAGATACGCATCTGGTTTCATAAGTTCCAGCTTTTCACGGCTTACCAGATGGAAGGTATCTTTTGTATATGGCAGATGAATAGAAAGAAAATCGGAATTCCGGATCACTTTGTCCAGATCACTTGTAAGAATGCCATAATCCGCGCAGATATCTCCTGGAAGGTTTCTGCGGTATCCTAACACTTTCATTCCAAAGCCATAGGAAGCTTTTCTGGCAACTGCAGTGCCGATCCGTCCCATTCCAAGTACCCCTAAGGTCTTTCCTTCCAGATCAAAGGTAGTAATCTGTGGGCGGATGCTCCAGCCTTCTTTGCGTAAGCCGTCACGGCTTTGTGGAAGCTTCTTTGCAAGGCTTAAGATCAGTCCAAGGGTAAATTCTGCAACAGAACCGCTGTTGGCGTCAGCTGCGTTTGTTACCTGGATGCCCAGCCGTTCGGCAGCTTCTACATCAATACAGTCTACACCGGCACCATGCATGCCGATAACATGCAGCTTCGGGCAGGAATTTAAAACACGTTCTGTAAAATGACCATTTCTTGTAAGAACGCCATCTGCGTCATGTGCCTCTCTCATAAGGGTCTCTTCGTCATATCCGGTGCCCATGACCACCTGGTATCCATGGTCCTGAAGCAGAGTAATGCCTGCAGGGTCTACAGCTTCTGTGATTAAAATTTTTTTGCTCATATACATTACCTCCTACCGGAAAAATCTTCTGAAAACAATGACCAGAACTGGCCGATCAACTTCATTTGCCAATAGTCTAGCGAAAAGTTAGTTCTAAAACAAGTTGCAAACTGTACACCAAATGCGTATAATAATGGACATATTGTATATCTTGCTGTTTTCACATGAACACATTTCAACTTGCAGGTATCCGGAAAGGAGCACACTATGGCATTTCTTGTAAAAGACCTGGTGGACCGGCAGATCTTCGGCGGAGTCAGGCTGGTAGCAGGCGTTTTAAATGTTTCAAACCCTATTTTATGGGTCAATGTAATGGAAATACTGGACACTCCCAGATCTTTAAATGAGGGTGAGTTAGTGGTGTCTACCGGGTATGGCCTGGAGGATCAGTCTCTTCATAAGGACCTGATCCACCAGCTAAAAAAAAGAGGGGTCAGCGGTCTGGCGATCCAGCCGGGCTATTATATCGATCAGATACCGGAATACATTATAGAAGACGCAAACAAAGAAGGGCTGCCGGTGCTGGAGCTGCCGGAACGGCTGTCATTTTCAGAGATCCTTCATGTGCTTATGGATCAGATCACGGAAAACAATCTTATTTCCAGAAAGCTGGTCCAGGGACTGGACACACTGCGCATTGCACTTGGAAAAAAATTAAATATCAGTGAAAAGAAACTATTTGAAAAAGAACAGCAGGTATATCTTTTTCTCATCTGCCTTACAGGAAAAAACAGCCGGGACGAGGAAAGTCTCCGGCAGGGAATGGGAAAAGTAGGCTCTTTTCTTTCTTCTATGTCAAAAACCTGTATTGGTGAGACCTTGCCAGATGGAACCGGTATGTTTCTGGCGCCCTTTTCCGATGGAGAAGCATTTACAGATGCCATGTATGATTTCAGCATTTTCCTTACCTTTCTTTCGGAAAATGAAGAGATCAACTTTTATGTAGGTGCCCAGCCTTTAAAAGAAAGCAGGGATCTGCCTGACTGCGTAAAAGAAGCCTACGATCATATCTGTTTGCTGGACCGGATCGGGGCAAAATGGGGGATCTGTACCTTTGATAACCGACTTTTAGTGGAACTTCTTGGGACGCTTCATCAAAATGAGTATTCTATTGTATTGGGAAACCAGGCATTACAGAAACTCTTGGACCATGACCGGTATAATCACACAGGCTATGTACATACCATCCGTATCTATCTGGCACACAACTGCAATGCTACGAAAACAGCGGAACATCTGTACATCCACCGCCATACACTGATGAAGCGGCTGCAGAATATTTCCGCTCTCTGCGGCATTAATTTTACGGATTATTACATGCGTGTATACATGTCTTTAGCCATTCTGATCCATGATTATTTTACTTATTGATCCATAGGGGCTACAAAATATTTCAGAGGGTGAAACGAATTTTTTTACCAAAACTTTAGTAAAAAAACTTGACATCACCTAAAAACTGGTGTATCATTCGACACATCAAAAATAAATAAGCAAACGGAGCCGAAAAGGCATAAATGATTTCAAAGAGGAAATTCAGAACAATAGTCTGAGTTTCCTCTTTTGTTTTACCTGAAATCTTCCCGGCGGACCGCCGGGAGCGGTAGTTATCATTTGTTTTCAAGGCTCTGGGCAAGGAGGAAATGATTATGAAAAAAGGTTATGTGTATGCAATGATGGCTGCAGTTGCAGCAATGACAGTTTCCGGGTGTTCTTCCTCTTCTTCCGCACCGGCTTCTACAGCAGCGGAAAGCAAAACTGAAGCAGCAGCTTCTTCAGAAAGCGGCACTACTGCAGCGGACACATCTGATGTAAAGGCAGCGGTGGATACCATTAAATTCGGTCTGGTAGCTCCTCTTTCCGGTGATAACGGTGCTTATGGTACCAAGCAGGAAAAAGGTTATGAGCTGGCAATGGAAGAGATCAACGCAGCTGGCGGTGTGTTGGGAGCCAAGTTAGAGCTGGAAACATACGATGACGGCGGTGATGCTTCTACAGCAGCCAACGGAGCACAGAAGTTTGCAGATGATGACTCCATTCTGGCAATCGGCGGTTCCTGCCTTACCTCCTGTACAGCAGCCATGCTTCCTATTACAGGGGATGCAGAGATGCCTCAGTTGGTAGTAAGCTCCAGTGCAAAATCTTTAACAGGCATCAGTGATTATTTCTTCCGTATGGCGGTTCAGGATGCGGCAGTTGGTCCTCAGATCGCAAACCAGTTTACAAAAATGGGCAAGACCAAAGCAGTTACCCTTTACTGCAACAACGATTACGGCTCTGGTTTAAAGGACAGCTTCAATGCACAGTTTGAAGCAAACGGCGGACAGGTTCTTGACTCCGTACCTTATCAGGCAACTGACCAGGATTTCGCAGCGATCCTTACTACTGTAAAGAGCCTTGATCCTGACTGTATCGCTCTTTGCGGAACTACAACAGACGGAGCACTGATCATCAAGCAGGCAAGACAGATGGGAATTGAAGCACCGATCATGGGACAGCCTGGACTTTACAGCCAGAATGTCATCGACATCGCAGGAGATGCTTCTGAAGGTCTTCTTTGCAGCGGCGTATTCGTAGCAGCAGGCGCAGATGAAAAGGGACAGGAATTCGTAACCAAGTACGGCGAAAAGTACAGCGGTGAAGTTCCGGACGGATTTGCAGCATTAGCTTATGACCAGATGTATGTACTGGCAGATGCAGCAGAAAGAGCCATGAAGGAAAACGGCGGTGAACTTACAAGACAGACTCTTGCAGAAGCATTAAAGGCAACTGAGTATGAAGGCGTTACCGGTACCGTTACCTTTGATGACAACGGTGACTGGGTAAGAGATTACCTGACACTGACTGTAAAAGACGGAAAGTATGTATTATATGAAGAGTAATTCTTCAGGAAAATAGATCAAAACAGTACAGGTGGTGACAATATGTTGGTATTTTTGCAGCAGGTTATAAATGGTCTGGCACAGGGAGGTATCTACTCCCTGATCGCCATAGGCTGGACAACGGTATTTGGAATTGTAGGAGTCATTAACTGGACCCACGGTGAGATCTATATGCTGGGTGCATATACAGGTTATTTTGTAACAACTTATCTGGGACTTCCGCTGATCCCTGCGCTTCTCATTTCCATGGCAGCCGGAGCACTGATCGCAATGGCAGTAGACCAGTTTGGCTATAAGCCATTAAGAAAGAAAGGGGTTCTGGCAGCAACCGGATTTATTACCGCTTTAGGTATTTCCACGATCCTGCGCTATACTGCCAACGCTGTATTTACAGTCAACCCCAAAGCGTATCCACAGCTGGTAGACCAGAAACTGATCACCATCTGTACTATTTCAGGTCAGCCATTAACCATCAGCTCCCTTCATTTATATATCCTCATTGGAACCATTATCATCATGGTATGTCTGGAGCTGTTTATCAAGCATACTCTTACAGGAAAGGCTATGTTGGCTGCTTCCCAGGATATGCAGACCTTAGACCTTATGGGTGTTAATGCAGAAAAGCTGATCAAAGTTACCTTTGCGATCAGCGGTGCCCTTGGAGCAGCAGCCGGTTTCTTTATTGGTACCATCTACGCCATTAACCCAACCATGGGTGCTTTAGCAGGTCTTAAAGGCTGGTCCTGTGCCATCCTTGGAGGAATCGGAAGCATCACAGGCTCCCTGGTAGGCGGTATTATCCTTGGAATTGTAGAAAACCTGACAGCAGGCTTTATTTCCACTGGTTATAAGGATGCCATTGGATTTGCGGTAATGATCCTGGTACTTCTCATTAAGCCTTCAGGACTTATGGGATATAAATTTGAAGAGAAAGTTTAAGGAGGCAGCATATGAAAAAAGAACGTTTTTTCGGAAAAAACGGACAGACTGCCTTTCTTGGAGCAGCAGTTCTGGTCTTACTGATCTGTTATATTGACAATTTCCATGGTGGAAGCGCCTGGATCCCTACTTATTTTCAGCATGTGGCAGTTAACTGTCTGATTGCAGCCATCCTGGCATTAGGATTAAACTTTGTATCCGGCTATTTAGGCCAGACTTCCTTAGGCCATGCAGCATTTTATGGCATTGGCGCTTATACAACAGCCGTATTATTAAAATATACCAACATCAGTTTCTGGATCACCATTCCTGTGGGATTTCTTCTGGCAGCTCTTGTATCTATTCCACTGGCAATGGCTTCCCTTCGTGTAAAGGGACAGTTTTTGATCGTTATCACCTATGCATTTTGCGAGATCTTACGTTTCATCGCCATTAATACAGCAGCTTTAGGTGGAACAGCCGGTATACCGGGACTTAAATCCCCGGAGATCTTTGGTATTAAGATCACCAAGCTGGCAGCTTCCAGCAAAGGCGGTTACATCCTGATCCTGTTCTTGATCGTAGCAGCAGTAGCATTTTTCGCATGGAAAACAGAACATTCCAGGATCGGCTATGCTTTTTCGGCCATCAGGGAAGATGAGATCGCAGCTGTTGCCATGGGTATTAACACTAAGTATTACAAGGTACTTGCCATGGTGATCTCAGCAGTGATCTGCAGCATTGCAGGAAGTTTTCAGGCAGTGTTTGCAAGCATGGTCAGCCCGGAGCTTTTAAACTCTACCAAGTCCATTTCTATTCTTACTATGGTAGTTATCGGTGGACGCAGAAGCATCAAAGGTATGATCTTAGGAGGTATCCTTCTTACCATTCTTCCTGAGTTATTCCATTCCGTAAAAGACATTGCAGGACTTCCATTTGACCCATGGATGATCCTTTACGGCTTCCTTCTTGTATTTATGATGCGTTTCAGACCGCAGGGCATCTGGGGCGTGACTAAAAAGGAAACAGCAGAAGTGGAAGAGGGGTGATGGATATGCTGCTTGAGACAAAAAAAGTAACGAAAATATTCGGCGGACTTCACGCCAACAGTGATATTGATTTTTCCATTGATGAAGGGGAGATCGTAGCTATCATCGGACCAAATGGTTCAGGAAAGACTACATTTTATAATGTACTTACAGGAATTTCCCCTGCAACCAGAGGCCAGATCATTTTCAAGGGCAAAAGCATAGAAAAAATGCAGCCGGAAGCTATTACCCGCCTTGGCATGGCCCGTACTTTCCAGAATATCCGTCTTTTTGGAAATATGACAGTAGCGGAAAATATCATTATTGCCCGTCACTGCAGAAGGAAGACCGGTATCTGGGACTCTTTAATAGGAAGTCCAAGACTTAAAAAAGAAGAGGCGGAAAATCAGGAATATATTAAGAAATGCCTGGAATACGTAGGCATTTATGATAAAAAAGACTGGCTGGCTAAAAACCTTCCATACGGCATGCAGCGCCGACTGGAGATCGCCAGAGTTCTGGCAACAGAGCCAAGCCTGATCCTACTTGATGAGCCGGCAGCAGGCATGAACCCACATGAAAAGGATGAGCTGGTGGAGATCATCAATCGCCTGAAAGCAGAGAAATATTCCATTATCCTCATTGAACATGCCATGCGTATGGTCATGAATATTGCAGACCGGGTGGTAGTATTTGACCACGGACAGAAGATCGCAGAAGGACTGCCACAGGATGTAAAAAATGATCCTGTTGTGATTGAGTCTTATCTGGGAAAGGGGGCATCTGCAAATGGCGATGCTTGATGTAAAAGACCTGAATGTATATTATGGCAAGATCCATGCTATTAAAAATATAAGTCTTACAGTAGAAGAAGGAGAGCTGGTCTCCCTGATCGGGGCAAACGGCGCAGGAAAGACCTCTCTTTTGACGGCTATTATGGGCCAGATCCCGTCTACAGGCCAGATCAGCTTTGAAGGCCAGGCAGTCCACGGAAACGGAACCATGGAGATAGTAAGAAACGGTATGACCATGGTACCGGAAGGCAGACGTGTATTTCCAAGAACTTCTGTAATGGACAATATGCTGTTAGGCGCTTACAGCCGTAAGGATAAGGAAAATGTAAAAGGCGACTTAAACAAGATCTTTGAAATGTTCCCAAGACTGTTAGAACGTAAAAACCAGCTGGCAGGCACCTTATCCGGCGGCGAACAGCAGATGCTGGCTATGGGGCGCGCACTGATGTCAAGACCAAGACTTCTGCTCCTTGATGAGCCGTCTATGGGACTTTCACCAAGACTGGTTGACCAGGTATTTGATACCATTGTTTCTATTAATAAGTCAGGAACCACCATTATGCTGGTAGAGCAGAACGCAAACCAGGCTCTTCGTGTGGCAAAAAGAGGCTATGTAATAGAGACGGGTGAGATCGTTCTTTCGGATGATGCAGATAAGTTATTGTCCAACCCGCAGGTGAAGGAAGCATATCTGGGTGGTTAAAACACGGGAGTAATTGGAAAAATCTGGAAAATACCACTTGAAAATTGCAATCTGGGAAATAGGATCTGGAAAGGCGGGAGCAAAGGTGAAAGTACTGGTATGGTGTGCTACTGCAGAGGACTGCAGGGTATTTGAACAGTATAATAAGGGAAGAATTGAGTTTGAATATACTCCGGATACATTAACAGAGGAAAATGTTTCCTCCTGTAAAGGCTATGAAGGGATCGTGATCCAGACCAGGTGCATGATCACGGAAAAGGTAGCAGCCCTTTTGGCAGAGGCAGGAGTAATATTTATCGCCTGCCGTTCCGCCGGTTTTGACCATGTAAACTTGGCAGCCATAAAGAAATATGGCATCAAGGCCTGCAATGTTCCTTTGTATTCTCCAAATGCCATTGCGGAATACGCCGTCATGGCATCTATGATGGCGCTGCGGAAGGTAAAAAAGCAGCTGCACATGACAGAAAAAGGAGATTATACCTTAAAAGGTCTGCGCGGCCAGGAACTGCGTGACCAGACCATTGGTATTATCGGAACCGGCCGGATCGGCATGGAAAGTCTGAAAATATTTTCCTCTTTCACAAAGGATATTTTACTCTACGACCCTTATCCAAGAGAAGACGCGAAAGCAATGGGAATCTATGTTTCTCTGGATGAGATCTACGAAAAGTCAACACTCTTAGTATTTCACTGTCCTTTTACAAAAGAAAATTTCCATATGGTAAATGGTGACAGCATCCGTAAAATGCGCACAGGTGTGGTCCTTGTAAACCCGGCAAGAGGGGGACTTTTTGATCATCAGGCTGTATTAGAGGGCTTAAAAGAAGGAAAGATCGGTGCCCTTGCAATGGACGTTTACGAGGATGAAAAAAATTATCTGCGTAAGGACCTGAAAGGGGAAAGTACAGGTGATGCTGTATTTGACCAGCTTATTTCAAGAGAAGATGTGATCTATACTGCCCATACTGCTTTTTATACAGACCGTGCGATCTTTAATATGATCGAGACCACAGTGGAAAATCTCTGGGAATACGGACAGACAGGAAGCTGTGCTCATGAACTGACCTAAGAGAGCGTTTACAGGGGTAAAGGGTACAAAATCAGAGAAAAGAGGGACCTAGATATGGAAAAAGAGTTTGATATATTAACAGGTGCAAAACGACTGGATGAAGTACGGTTTTCCAAGATTCGTACAGTGATGGATATGGTAGCGGACCTTCGTGCCAAAGGGGAGAAAGTGCTGGCATTAAGCGCCGGAGAACCGGATTTTGACACACCGGCTCCTATTAAAGAGGCAGTGATCAAAGCCTTGGAAGAAAATTATACCCATTATGGCTCCAACAGAGGCTATCCGGCTCTTAGAAAACTTCTGTCAGAGAAACTGGAAAAAGAGACAGGGGTTTCCTATGATCCGGAGACAGAGATCATTTTCACCACCGGCGGTGCAGAAGCCTTAAACAATGCCTTTATGGCAGTGGTAGATCCGGGAGATGAGGTGATCGTATTTTCACCGGCTTTTATCACCTATGAAAATCTGGTCCATATGTGCGGTGCAAAACTGGTAAAAGTGCCTTTAAAGAAGGAAAATAACTATCAGATCGATATGGATGATCTGAAGGCTGCTGTTACAGACAAGACAAAGCTTCTGGTGATGAACAATCCAAACAACCCAACGGGCGCTGTTTACAGTAAAGAGTGCTTAGAGCAGGTATGTGAGCTGGCAAAGGAGAAGAACTTCCTGATCCTTTCTGATGAAATGTATTCCAGACTGGTGTATGGAGACGGAAAATTCTATTCTATTGCTTCTTTCCCGGATATGAAGGAGAGGACCATTATCATCAATGGTTTTTCCAAGACCTATGCAATGACCGGTTGGAGAGTAGGCTACGTGGCAGCTCCTGCAAAGCTTCTGCCAAGTATCTTAAAGGTACATCAGTACTGCAGCACCTGTTGTCCTACCTTTATCCATGTGGGTCTTGCAAATGCACTGGACCTGCCGGAAACAGAAGAGGCAGTGTGCAAAATGGTAGATGCGTTTGCAAAGAGACGGGAAGTGCTGATTGAAGGACTGGATCAGATCCCGGGAATTACCTATGTGAAGCCGGAAGGCGCTTTTTATGCCATGGTGGATGTATCCGCTTTTGGGGTAGACGGAGATACCTTTGCAGCAAAGCTTTTAAAGGAAAAACATGTGGCAGTGATCCCGGGCTCCGGTCTTGGGGAGAACTGCAAGGACGCAGTGCGTATTTCCTTTGCAGCATCAGAAGATACCATAAGAAAGGCAACAGCGCGGATGAAAGAGTTTATCCAGGAGAAAGCTTATGAATCTTAGTGCAGTGATCAACCTTCAGCTGGTGATGTTTGCCCTGTTTATCTGTGGCTTTATCCTTACAAGAAAAGGAGTCATCAACAGTGAGTGGCGAAAAGGCATGTCTGACCTGCTCATCGACCTGTTCCTTCCGGCAAATATTATCTGCGCCTTTCTGACGGGCATCAGCAGGGACGTATTTGCAGAGGCCTTTCAGGTGCTTGTGATCGCTCTTGGGATCCAGATCATTTCCTATCTGTTGGGACTGGTATTATATAGGAAGGAAGTAAACGGGCGGAGAATGGTCCTGCGCTATGCAACTATCTGTTCCAATGCCGGATTTATGGGAAATCCGGTAGTGGAAGGGATCTATGGTTCCCAGGGCTTACTGTATGCTTCTGTTTATCTGATCCCCTTAAGAATCTTTATGTGGTCTGCCGGTCTTTCCTGCTTTACAGTGGCAAGTCCAAAGGATATTGTAAAAAAACTGGTCCATCATCCCTGTATCATTGCAGTAGTTATCGGTATGGCCCTGATGCCATTTCCTGATGTTGTTCCAAGTTTCCTGCTTCAGACCATGCAGTCCTGCAGCAAATGTGTTCTTCCTGTTTCCATGATCGTCATTGGAAGTATTTTGTCGGAAGCAGATATCCGTAAAATGTTAAAGGGAAGCACCTTATTTTACTGTGTCGTGCGCCTTCTGGGAATTCCGGCTGTTACCATGGTCGTATGCCGTCTTCTTGGAATGGGGGCGCTGGTAACAGGTGTATGTACCATCTTAGCAGGAATGCCTGCAGGAAGTACCACAGCGATCCTTGCGGAAAAATATGACGGGGATGCAAAATATGCTTCTGAATGTGTCTTTCTGTCTACGGTACTTTCCCTTTTTACCATGCCTCTTTTGTATATGATACTGGCCTGAATATTTTTGCTGAACTGTAACGAAATAGTGCACAATAGCAGCCGGATTGTAATTAGTTAAAACTAACAAAAATAAAGAAAACCGCCTGCGTTAGCAGGCGGCAATTTTTATATTCGGATGATTTATTCGATGGTGGTTCCGGCTTCGCCAGTCAGGCTTTCTTCTGCCTTGTCCAGAGAAGTGATGATCGCCTTACGGCCTTTTCCTGCCTCTAAGAAGTTTACAGAAGCGGAAACCTTTGGCAGCATGGAAGCAAATTCAAACTGTCCCTGGTCCATATATGCCTTTGCTTCGTCAATGGTCATATGATGGATCGGCTCTTCTTTATCAGTTCCGAAGTTTAAGGTAACATTGTCAACGCTTGTAAGGATCATCATAACGTCAGCGTCGATCTCTTTTGCTAAAAGGCCGGTTGCCAGGTCTTTTTCAATAATGGCACTGGCGCCTCTTAAGTTATATCCCTGTTCCATAACCGGGATGCCGCCGCCTCCGCAGGCGATGACGATCTGGTCTGCGTCCATTAAAGCCTTGATGGCGTCGATCTCAACAATGGCAACTGGATGAGGAGAAGCTACGATACGTCTGAAGCCACCTTCTACGGCTTTTACATGGTTGCCCTTTGCCTCTTCTTCTTTTGCTTCTTCTTCGCTCATTACACGGCCAACTACTTTTACAGGGGTGTAAAATGCCTCATCGTAAGGATCTACGGTTACCTGGGTAAGAACGGTGCTTACCGGCTTGTAGATGCCACGTTTGATCAGTTCAGCGCGGATGCCGTTCTGTAAGTCATAGCCGATATAGCCCTGGCTCATAGCGGAGCATACAGACATAGGAGCGGAGCTGTATCCGTCGTGCTGCTTGCCGAATTCATTCATTGCTGTGTGGATCATTCCTACCTGTGGTGCGTTGCTGTGAACGATGGCAACCTGCCAGCCGTCCTGGATGAAGTCTGCGATCACTTTTGCAGTGCGCTTTACAGCTTCCTTCTGTTCCGGAAGATTGGTTCCCATATCTTTATGGCCGATGGCCATGACGATCCTCTTTTTTGCCATAATGCTTACCTCACTTTTCAGGAAATATTTTTAACATTATGATACATTATTATGATGATAATTGCAATGAAAAGCGAAAAAAGATGATAGCAAAAGGTTGATGGCTGTGCTATACTGACTGCATGTGTGTAATGCAGAAAAAGAGACCCGTGTATGCAAATAAGATTTTGCCGGAAGGCTGGAAAAGGAAAGTGCTGACGGCAATGATCGTGGCTGTGGCAGGCAATATCCTGGTGCAGTATGTGATCCCATGGCCGGATTTTATGACGGTTTCCTATGAAAAGGCAGCAGAGGAACTGGGGAGTTATCCTGTGGAAGTTTATCTGCTTTTGACCCTGGTCATAGCGCCTCTTTTGGAAGAAGGGATATTCAGAAGGGGAATTTATGGGGCTATGAGGAGATGGCTGGGAGTGGTTCCGGCTGCGTTTTTATCAGCACTTGCATTTGGTCTGTATCATGGGAACTGGATCCAGGGAATTTATGGTTTTGTTTTTGGGCTGCTTCTTGCCTGGGGATATGAGAGCAGTTCTTTTGGAAAGTACAGGATGGTTGTGCTGATGCATGGGGCTGCCAATGGGGCGGCGGTGCTTTGCAGTATGGTTTTTAGTGGCTTATTTTAAGTAATGATGAAGTGTAGATAACAGCAAAATAAGAAAGAGAAGCGAAGGAGGAAGAACGTGAAGTTATTATCCATTGCGATTCCATGTTATAATTCAGAAGCTTATATGGAACATTGTATCAATACACTGCTTACAGGTGGTGATGAGGTGGAGATCATTATTGTAGATGATGGTTCACAGAAGGATCGTACACCGGAAATTGCCGATGAATATGAGCGGAGATACCCGGGGATCTGTCGTGCAATCCATCAGGAAAATGGTGGACATGGCCAGGCGGTAAATACAGGTCTTAAAAATGCTACAGGTGTGTTTTTTAAGGTTGTGGACAGTGATGACTGGGTCAATGAAGAGGCATACCAGAAGGTTCTGGAAACTCTGAGAAAGTTTGTGTATGGTCAGGAGACCATTGATATGCTGGTTACCAACTTTGTCTATGAAAAGGAAGGGGCAAAGCGGAAAAAGGTGATGAATTATCATACTGCTTTTCCTAAGGATAAGGTGTTTACCTGGAAGGACGTTAAGTTCTTTATGACAGGACAGTATATCCTGATGCATTCTGTTATTTACAGAACAGAATTGCTGCGTCAGTGTGGATTGGAACTGCCGAAGCATACATTCTATGTGGATAATATTTTCGTGTACCAGCCACTTCCTCATGTAAAGAATATGTATTACCTGGATGTGAATTTCTACCGCTATTTTATTGGAAGATCGGACCAGTCTGTAAACTGTCTCTTATACACATCTCCGAGCCCACGA
>OWJB01000379.1_pt1 | contig 19753 bp, 9 predicted proteins | sample 1732861 | NCBI WGS metagenome assembly OWJB01 (sample SAMN05065762, study PRJEB22554) | human gut metagenome | biome: ENVO:2100002; feature: ENVO:00000062; material: ENVO:00002003 | host: Homo sapiens | place: USA
AGATTACTACGCGTCTCGTGGGCTCGGAGATGTGTATAAGAGACAGCAACAAAACCGTTTTACAGAAAGGGCAGGTTATATGAGCGTAGTACAACAGAAGAAAGACCAAGGCTTATACAGCCCTGATTTTGAGCATGACAACTGCGGTATCGGAGCTGTTGTGAACATCAAAGGGCAAAAGAGTCATGACACAGTCGCAAATGCGCTGAAAATTGTAGAAAATCTTGAACATAGAGCTGGCAAGGATGCCGAAGGGAAGACAGGAGACGGTGTAGGAATACTGTTACAGATTTCGCACAAGTTCTTTACAAATGTCTGTCATCCCCTCGGCATCTTTTTAGGTTCTGAGAGAGATTACGGTGTGGGAATGTTTTTCTTCCCGCAGGATGAACTGAAAAGAAATCAGGCAAAAAATATTTTTGAAGTCATTGTCGAAAAAGAAGGACTGAAATTCCTCGGATGGAGAGAAGTACCGATCCACAAAGACATCCTCGGTAAGAAAGCACTTGAATGCATGCCGTGCATCATGCAGGGATTTATCGAACGTCCGAAAAAGGTAAAACAGGGACTGGATTTTGACCGTCGCCTTTATGTGGTAAGACGAGTCTTTGAACAAAGCAGCGATGATACTTATGTGGCATCCCTGTCAAGCAGAACCATCGTGTACAAAGGAATGTTCCTGGTAAAACAGCTCAGGATGTTCTTTGAAGATCTGCAGAATCCGGATTATGAATCAGCAATCGCAGTGGTTCATTCCCGATTCAGTACGAACACCAACCCGAGCTGGGAAAGAGCACATCCGAACCGGTTTATCGTACATAACGGAGAGATCAATACCATCCGTGGTAACGCAGACAAGATGCGTGCCAGAGAGGAAAACATGGAATCCGAGCATCTGGAAGGAGAACTTTATAAAGTCCTTCCGGCAATCAACACCGCAGGTTCCGATTCTGCTATGCTGGATAACACACTGGAATTCATGGTCATGAGTGGCATGCCGCTTCCGCTGGCAGTCATGATCACCATCCCGGAACCATGGGCACAGAATGCAACGATGTCACAGAAGATCAAGGATTTCTATCAGTATTACGCAACGATGATGGAGCCATGGGACGGACCGGCATCCATCCTGTTTTCAGATGGAGATATTTTAGGAGCCGTACTTGACCGAAATGGTCTGAGACCTTCCAGGTATTACATCACGGATGATGATACATTGATCCTTTCTTCTGAAGTCGGAGTCCTGGATATCCCGCCGGAGAAGATTGTGGTCAAAGAAAGAATCCATCCTGGTAAGATGCTTCTTGTCGATACTGTACAGGGACGCGTCATCGATGACCAGGAACTGAAAGAAGAATATGCGGCAAGGCAGCCTTATGGTGAATGGCTGAACAGTCAGCTGGTAAATTTAAGTGACTTAAAGATTCCAAACCAGAAAGTACCGCAGTATTCGAAAGAAGAATGCCAGAGATTGCAGAAAGCATTTGGCTATTCTTATGAAGAAGTAAAGACTTCGATTTTGAATATGGCAATGAATGGAAGTGAAGGAATCGGAGCTATGGGTATCGATGCACCGCTTGCCGTTCTTTCTGAGCAACATCAGTCTCTGTTTGGATATTTCAAACAGTTATTTGCACAGGTAACGAACCCACCGATCGACGCGATCCGTGAAAAAATCGTGACTTCGACAACGGTATATGTCGGAGAAGAAGGAAACCTTCTGGAACAAAAGGAGGAAAACTGTCATGTACTGAAGATCAACGATCCGATCCTGACAGATACCGATCTCCTGAAGATCCGTAACATGAAAGTCGACGGTTTCCGTGTGGCAGAAATTTCTACTACCTATTATAAAAATTCCAGCCTGGAAAAAGCGATCGATTATCTGTTTATCCAGGTAGACCGTGCAATCCGTGAAGGCATGAATATCCTGATCTTGAGCGACAGAGGTGTGGATGAATATCACATTGCGATCCCGTCCCTGCTTGCAACCTCAGCGGTTCACCAGCATCTGGTAAGAACTAAGAGAAGAACAGAGGTTGCCATGATCCTTGAGACCGGAGAACCAAGAGAAGTACATCATTTTGCAACCCTTTTGGGATATGGTGCATCTGCGATCAACCCGTATCTTGCACATGAATCGATCAAACAGCTGATCGATACAGATATGCTTCAGAAAGATTATTATGCAGCAGTCAATGACTATAATGAAGCTGTTATAAGCGGAATCGTCAAGATTGCATCGAAGATGGGAATTTCCACGATCCAGTCTTATCAGGGATCCATGATCTTTGAAGCGATTGGATTAAAACAGGAATTCATTGAAAAATATTTCACCGGAACTGTCAGCCGTGTTGGTGGTATCGGATTGGAAGAAATCGCAAAAGATTATATGGCAAGACATTCCGAGGCCTTTGATCCGCTGGGACTTTCCGTAGATCTGACGCTGAACAGTGTGGGACAGCACAAGTCGAAGAGCGGTGGTGAAAAGCATCTGTACAACCCGAGAACGATCCATATGCTCCAGCAGTCCACAAGACGCGGCGATTATGAGATGTTCAAACAGTACACACAGATGGTTGATGAAGAGTCCAAAGGAATCACCCTTCGTGGACAGATGGATTTCAATTATCCGAAGAAAGGAATCCCACTTTCAGAAGTAGAGAGCGTGGACTCAATCGTGACCAGATTTAAGACCGGAGCAATGTCTTACGGATCGATTTCGCAGGAAGCCCACGAAACCCTTGCCCTTGCAATGAATGCACTGCACGGTAAGTCAAACTCCGGTGAAGGTGGAGAGGATATCGAGCGTCTTGGAACCGACAGAGGCTCTGCAATCAAACAGGTTGCCAGTGGACGTTTTGGCGTTACAAGCAGATATCTTGTCAGCGCAAAAGAGATCCAGATCAAGATGGCGCAGGGAGCAAAACCTGGAGAAGGTGGTCATCTGCCGGGTGGAAAGGTTTACCCTTGGGTAGCAAAAACCAGACATTCTACGCCGGGTGTGGGACTGATCTCACCGCCGCCACATCACGATATTTACTCGATCGAAGATCTGGCACAGTTGATCTATGACTGTAAAAATGCAAATAAGGATGCAAGAATTTCTGTCAAACTGGTTTCTGAAGCCGGTGTCGGAACGGTCGCAGCAGGTGTGGCAAAAGCAGGAGCCGGACTGGTACTGATCTCCGGTTATGACGGAGGTACAGGAGCTGCACCGAGAAGTTCTATCCATAATACCGGACTTCCATGGGAGCTTGGACTTTCCGAGACACACCAGACGCTGATCCAGAACGGACTGCGTGAAAGAGTCCGCATTGAAACAGACGGTAAGTTGATGAGCGGCCGTGACGTGGCAATCGCAGCACTTCTCGGAGCAGAGGAATTCGGATTTGCAACCGCACCGCTTGTAACTATGGGATGTGTTATGATGCGTGTATGTAACCTGGACACCTGCCCGGTCGGAATTGCAACCCAGAATCCGGAGCTGAGAAAGCGGTTTGCCGGAAAACCGGAATATGTGATCAACTTCATGCGTTTTATCGCAGAAGAATTAAGAGAATATATGGCAAAACTTGGTATTCGTACCGTGGATGAGCTGGTAGGAAGAACCGATCTTCTGAAAGTAAGAGATGTGCCGACATCCAAACGTGCCGCAACACTGGATCTTTCCGGAATTCTCAATAATCCGTATGCAAAAGAAAAGAAAGGCATGATCTTCAATCCGAAGAAAGTCTTTGATTTTGAGCTGAATAAAACACTGGATGAAAGAGTTCTGGTAAAAGAACTGCTTCCGTCACTGGAAAAGAAGCAGAAGAGAATCCTGGAGCTGGATGTCAAAAATACAGACCGTACATTTGGTACGATTTTCGGTTCTGAGCTTACAAAACGTTATCCGGACGGACTGGAAGAGGACAGCTACGTTCTGAAATGTAAGGGTGCAGGCGGACAGTCATTCGGAGCATTTATACCAAAAGGTCTGACACTGGAACTGACCGGTGACAGCAATGATTACTTTGGAAAAGGACTTTCCGGTGGTAAACTGATCGTCTATCCACCGACTGGTGTGAAATTCAAAGCTGATGAAAATATTATTATCGGTAACGTAGCGCTTTATGGTGCAACAAGCGGAAAAGCCTATATCAATGGTGTGGCAGGCGAACGTTTCTGTGTCCGTAACTCCGGAGCAACAGCAGTTGTAGAAGGGGTCGGTGATCATGGATGTGAATATATGACCGGTGGACGTGTTGCAATCCTTGGAAAAACAGGCAAGAACTTTGCCGCAGGTATGAGTGGCGGTGTTGCCTACGTTCTGGATATGGACAGTGATCTTTATACAAAAGTCAACAAACAGATGGTTAATATCGAAAAAGTAACATCCAAGTTCGATGTATCTGAATTAAAAGGCATGATCGAAGAACATGTAGCAGCAACCAATTCCGAGACGGGAAAAGAAATCCTGGATCATTTCAAAGAATACCTGCCGAAGTTCAAGAAGATCATTCCGCGTGATTACGAGAGAATGCTGACCCGCATCCTTCAGCTGGAGGAAAAAGGTCTCAGCAGCGAACAGGCAAAAACAGAAGCATTTTATGCAATCAAAGAAGGAAGATAGGAGGCGGAAAACGTGGGAAAAGCAACAGGATTTATGGATTATGACAGACGCGATGCCGAGTGCGAATCTCCAAAAGAGAGAATTAAGCATTTCCGGGAATTCCACACGCCTCTGTCAAAAGAAGAGCAGGAAATACAGGGCGCCAGATGTATGGCATGCGGCGTCCCGTTCTGTCAGGCAGGTCAGATGATCGCAGGGATGGCAAGCGGCTGTCCTCTGCACAATCTGGTGCCGGAGTGGAATGACCTGATTTATCACGGCAACTGGGAAGAAGCATATTACCGGCTGAAAAAGACAAACAATTTCCCGGAATTTACTTCCAGGGTATGCCCGGGGCTTTGCGAGGCGGCATGTACCTGTAACCTGCACGGAAGCCCGGTGACGACTAAAGCAAATGAATATGGGATTATTGAAAATGCTTACGAAAAGGGATATGCAAAAGCATGTCCGCCGAAAGCGCGTACCGGCAAAAAGATAGCGGTAATCGGTTCCGGACCTTCAGGTCTCGCAGTCGCAGATCAGTTAAATAAACGAGGACATCTGGTGACAGTATTTGAGCGGGAAGATAAGCCGGGTGGACTTCTCCGCTATGGAATCCCGAATATGAAGCTGGAAAAACAGTTCATCGACCGGAAACTTGCAGTAATGGAAGAAGAAGGCATCCGTTTTGAAACTGGCTGCAATATTGGAAAAGATAAGAAATCCGCAGAGCTTCTGAAAGAATTTGACCGGGTGGTGCTTTGCTGCGGTGCATCCCATCCGCGTGATATAAAAGCACCTGGAAGAGATGCAAAAGGAATCTACTTTGCAGTAGATTTTCTGAAATCAACTACGAAATGTCTCTGGAAAAATGAGATGCAGCTGAAAGAAGGCGAATATATTTCTGCAAAGGGCAAAAATGTAATTGTCATCGGTGGCGGCGATACGGGAAATGACTGTGTGGGAACGTCAATCCGTCATGGCGCAAAATCCGTTCTTCAGTTGGAAATGATGCCGAAGCTTCCGGATGAGAGAAGCGCTATGAATCCATGGCCGGAGTGGCCGAGAGTCTGCAAGACAGACTATGGTCAGCAGGAAGCAATTGCTCTTTGGGGACATGATCCGAGGGTTTATCAGACAACGGTAAAGGAATTTGTCAAAGATAAGAATGGAAATCTTTGCAAGGTGGTACTTGTGAAACTGGAAAGCAAGAAGGATGAAAAGACCGGACGTATGATGATGGCAGAGGTCGCAGGAAGTGAGTATACGGTAAATGCAGAACTGGTGCTGATCGCAGCGGGGTTCCTCGGAAGCGAGGATTATGTGACAAAGGCATTCGGTGTGGAAGTCAATGAGCGTACGAATGTGAAGACAGCACCGGGTGAGTATAAAACGAATGTGCCGAATATATTTACGGCAGGAGATATGCACAGAGGACAGTCGCTGGTTGTGTGGGCAATCCGGGAAGGAAGAGAAGCGGCACAGCAGATAGATCTGGATCTGATGGGGTATACGAATCTGTCGGTACAGTAGTGGCGTTTGGGTTTATGAAGGGGGACGCCCGCCGTGAGGTGCAGGAAGTGATTCCGGCGCTGTGGGTGGCGGAAAGCAGATGTAAGAAAAGGAAAGGGACCGTTGATAACGGAATCGGGATTATTCGATGAGAAATCTTGATGATTTCTCACCTCAGAATCCCTTGAACTGTGTTTTGGGAAACACAGTTCATCCGCTATCCCCGGTCTCTTTCCTTTTCACATCTGCTAATCCCACCACCCAGTGGCTGTTTGACGGAAGATTTTTTGAGCAAGGTAGGGATTGTGTTTTATAAGATATAGATTTCTGAGGGGATTTAGATGTGTTTGATTTGTTTGTGATAAAGGGCGCTGGTATGTGGCTGGCGAAAAAAGAATTGGGATTAGAATAAAGAGGAATAAAAAAATAGCAGGGGATTCGGGCGGAAAGCGGGAATCCTCTGCTGAAAATGTGTGGGAGATTTATTTCTCAGGTACGATTTCTAACCAGTAGCCGTCCGGGTCTTCGATGAAATAGATGCCCATGGACTCATTTTCGAAACAGACACAGTTCATTTCTTTATGGTGTGCCAGGGCGGCATCCATGTCGTCTACGGTAAAGGCGAGGTGGATTTCATTGTCGCCGAGGTCGTATGGGCGGTCCATATCGCGAAGCCAGGTGAGCTCGAGCTGATGAGCGGAGCTTCCATCACCGAGGTAGACGAGCTTAAAGCTTCCGTCGGCAGCATCTTTTTCGCGGACTACGGTGAGTCCGAGTGCATCTTTGTAGAATTGAATTGATTTTTCAAGGTCACGTACATTTAAGTTATTGTGGTTGAATTTGAAATTCATAGTGGAATCCTTCTTTCTTACTTAATATTATAAAGTGGTTGAATTATGAAGCTAGTTTAGCATAAGAAATAAGTGCTGCGCAAGCAATTCTCAATTCTTCTGCGATTAAGTGTTTAAAAGCAGTTACCATAATCCCAGCGACAGCGCAGCGTCTCACGTTCCCTGACCTCACCCTCCCCTGTTTCCACTTTCACCTTCCAAAAAGAAACTTTTATGGGACGTAATGTTACAAAAATGTTAAATTGTATTGCAAAAATTAGGAAAATGGTATATAATCGAGCACAGGGTTAGGAAAATAATTAGTAAAAAACATAGGATGGGTGATTATGAGAAAATTTAAACATGTATTTGTGGCATCTATTCTTGCAAGTTCAATGGTAGTTACACCAGTATTTGCAGATGATGTCAGCAATCTGCAGAATAGTAAAAATGCAGCACAGAGCGAAGTGAATTCTCTTCAGTCAGAATTGCAGACACTAATTGAAAAAATGAGTAAGCTGGAAGATGAACTGGTGTCAACAGGTCAGCAGATCACGCAGGCACAGGATGATCTTACGGTTGCCGAAGAAAAAGAACATCAGCAGTACGAAGATATGAAGAAGCGTATCAAGTATATGTATGAAGAAGGCAACTCGACTGCGATTGAGACTCTGATCAGTGCTGAGAATTTCTCGGATTTGCTTAACAAAGCAGAGTATGTTCAGAATGTACATAGTTATGACAGAAAGCAGCTTCAGGAATACATTGATACCAAACAGCAGATTGCAGATCTGAAAGCACAGCTTGAAGAAGATCAGGCGAATCTGGAATCTATGCAGTCTGATTATGAAGCAGAGCAGACGACGCTGAGTAATACGCTGGAATCTAAGAAAGAAGAAGTCGCAGATCTGGATGAACAGCTTCAGGCAGCTGTAGCAGCAGCTGAAGCAAAGAGACAGGCAGAAGAAGCTGCAAAGGCAGCAAAAGCAGCTGAGTCAACAAAGTCAAATTCGACCGTTGCATCGACAAGCAACAGCGGTTCACAGACTGCAAATAATACAACAAATAACGATAGTAATAACAACACAACCGTTACACCTAGTACACCGAGTACCCCAAGTACCCCAAGTACCCCGGCAGTGACTCCGGATACAAGTAATAATAACAGCAGTAGTGATAACGGTGGAAGTACATATGGCAACGGAAGTGCTATTTTAAGTGCAGCAGCAGCATACCTTGGAGTTCCTTATGTATGGGGCGGTACTTCAGGAAGTGGTGTTGACTGTTCAGGTCTTGTATACCTGGCACATCAGGCATGTGGTATTCCAATTACACGTAACTCATACAGTCAGGGAAGTGGCGGACAGGCAGTGTCAGACCCACAGCCGGGTGATGTTGTATGTTACGGAGGACATGTGGGAATCTACGCAGGTGGCGGACAGATGATTCATGCACCGCAGCCGGGCGAGGTCGTATGTTATACAAGTGTTAATTATGCATACCACTGGTATAGAAGATACTGGTAAGAGAAGTAACGAAGTGCGTAACGGAAAATTCTGTTACGCACTTTTTTTCGTGCCCCTTTTTCAGCTCGATATTTCTTCCATGTTTTCTTGAATACATTGCGAAAATATGTTATGTTAATTTCGAGATAATTTGCAAAAAATACTATGCTTTTTTGTAATGATAAATGTCTCTCCGTAAAAGAGAAAAAGGGAGAATGATATGGGACAGATAACAGAACTAATATCTATGCTGGGATCACACATGGAAATTGTTGTGATCGGATGCGCGGAGATTGCGGCTGCAGTGGCACTGATAAGTACGGGGATAGCCAGAAAATTCAGAAAAGAGAAAAAACCGGATACCAGATCCGCAGAACAGCTTTTTCTGTATGAGATCGGAAGAAGCCAGGATGAAGGCTATATGGTTGTGCGACACAAAGATATGATGCCGGTTTATGGAACCGGAGATCTGGAAGGACTTCTTGGTGTCAGTCTTTTACAGGTGCAGGATGATATTACATCCATTCGCAGTAAAATGAAAAATGATGCAGCAGTAAAACGGTTCTGGAAAAGCTATCGTAGCTGGGACAGAGAGAAACCACTGTATGCAGAGATCCAGATGAAGGATGGACAGTGGATCCGTGTAGCTGTATATGGTTGCAAGGATGGCAGGCATGATCTGATCAGTTTCGTCCGTACAACAGGAATGCATAAGCAGATAGAAGCATATGAAAAAGAACTGGAGCAGGCAGAAGAAGCAAGCCAGTCAAAAACCAGCTTTTTGTACCAGATGTCGCATGAGATCCGTACTCCGATGAACGGAATTATGGGTATGCTGACCCTGGCACAGGAAAAACTGGATGCCAGCCACCCGGCAGCCCAATATCTGACCAGAGTAGAAGAACTGTCCGGTCATCTGTTATCCCTGATCAATGATATCCTGGATATGTCCCGTATCGAAGCCGGTAAGGTAGAACTGGAAGAAAAAGCATTCAGCCTCAGAAGTCTGGGGAATAAACTGTATGATATGTTTGCAAAGAACCTGGAGAGCAGGGGAATCAATTACGAAGTAAATTTTGAAGATATGACAATAGATTATGTGATTGGAGATGAGTTGCGTATCAGCCAGATCATCATCAACTTTCTGTCGAATGCAGTAAAATTTACACAGGAAGGAGAGATCATCGTAACCTTCCGGCAGATGTTTCTTCAGGATGGAAATGCAGATCTGATGATCCGGGTACATGATACCGGAATCGGAATGGATCCGGAATTTATCAACCGTATTTTCAGACCGTTCGAACAGGAAGGTGCAGATACCACCAGAAAATATGGCGGAACTGGTCTTGGAATGGCGATCACGGATCAGCTTGTCAAGTTGATGAATGGAGAGATCGTGGTAAAAAGTATACCAGGAGAGGGATCGGATTTTTCTGTGTTTTTACACCTTCCGGTTGCAGAAGGAACGGTACCGGCAGAGCAGATTGAAAAAGAAAATACCGCCGAAGAGGCAGAATCGGAAGAAATTGAAGTGTTCCGCGGCAGACGGATCCTTGTGGCAGAGGATAATGAGATCAATGCAATGGTTGCCCGGGAAATTCTGGGACAGATGGGAGCCGGAATCGATGTGGCAGAGAACGGACAGAGGGCTGTTGAAATGTTTGACGAGAAGCCGGAAAATTATTACGATTTCATTTTGATGGATGTACAGATGCCGGTGATGAACGGACGAGACGCCGCAAAGGCGATCCGAAGGCTGCCGAGAAAAGATGCAGGAGAAATCCTGATTTTTGCACTTTCCGCAGATGCTTTTGTTGAGGATGAGAGAAAGTCTCTTGAAAGCGGAATGAACGGACATTATGCGAAACCGGTAGATTTTGAAGCACTTCAGAAGAATGTAGGGGCGATTCTCAGAGAGAAAGAGCGGTGCAGCAGATGAGAAAGAGAAGAATAGGAAAAAAAAGACTGATAGTAACCGCAATTCCTGTGCTGACAGCCGGGGCGGTAGCATCGGTAGCTGCTTATCAGGCGGGAGTTGGCTTTAAGCCCAAAGCGTCTGACAGGAACCTGCAGGTCAATCAGGTCGTTTTTTCCGATAATAAAGATACCACGGGAAAGGATCAGCAGAAGAATAATGATGAGAGTGAACTGTGGCAGAAGGATAAAGATTCGCAAAATGAGCAGAGCCCTCAGCTGAATGAGAATGCAGATTATCTGTTTGAAAATACGCAGATGGCGGAGAATACTGAAAGTACGGTGGGGGTTATCAGCGATGACAGGAACCGGGCACAGCTGAACGACAACGTACTGCCGGATAAGGTCTACGATGTATCAGGTAATGGTGAAAAAGGTGATACAGTGATCGGAACAGGCGGTCAGAACACCGGAACAAATGGAAATACATCGGGAAACAACGGTGGAAACGGCACATCTGATGCCCTGCTTCCGAATCCGGGAGATCAGCCAACACCAGATACGGGCAATACAACCAGACCATCTGATACAGCAAAAGATCCGAAAAATGGAAAGTATACCCCTGGAAGCGCCTGGGGAGAAAAGGACTGGAACAAGCCTTATACAGAAGATATGACTCCGAATAAAGATACAAAAGAAGACGGAGATAATGACAGTGTAATTATTGAGCAGCCGTATGGATATACAGACGAAATGCTGTATGAAGGACAGTTGGTTGATCAGAAAACGATTTTCAATGCGCTGATGACCTATGTACAGGGAAGCGATAAAAAATTCTATCTGTGGGGAGCAGATGCACTGAACCGCTATGTGCGGATCGATGCTGTGTCTTTTGACGGCGGTATAAGCTGGCAGAGTGGATTTCCTGTCGCGATACCAAAGGGACTGGAAACGGGACAGATGAAGATCAGGGCGTCTTATCGTCTGTCTGTGTCCGGCGAAAAATGGGTTGAGCGTATTGTGGATTATGTGCCGGCAAATAACCGCCTGTTTGTATTGAAGGAGCAGATCAAGAAAGAAAATGCAACGATTGATACAAGTAAGCTTCTGAATATGGATGGACAGTTTCAGGAGGAGGGAACGATCATCAATCTGTTTGGATATATTGATGATCTTTTCCGCGGGCAGAATGCACTGACAGAGCTTTCACCCGGATGGACGGAGGACGGAAAACTGGTTCCATGGTATTATAAAGTAACCGCCGGCAGGCATATTCTGGAACCGGCAGATATGGTCCCGCTTTCCGGTGATTATATAGTGAAGATCGAGTATGTATGGATGTCGGATGATTATCAGGTTGGCAACCAGTATTCAAATCTGTCTTATTTACAGACACTGAAAAATTATAAGGGCGGAGGATCCTACAAGACACTGGATGTACCGGAATATATTCAGGCAATCCGGATTGACGAGGATACTTCTCTGAAAGTAGACAAACTCAGCATTCCATCGACTGTTCTTTATATTGAAATGACAAATAGTGGGCTTGAGGTTGAGGATGGTTATGAAGTCAGCAAAGATAATCTGTTTTACAGTGCTTCGGATGACGGAGTCCTGATGAATAAAGCAAAAACAGAGATGATCGGAATCCCGAGTAAGGTTAAGCAGATTGAGATTCCGGATACGGTTAAAAAAGTAGTGCTTCCAAAAGTAAACAGGCTTAAGACTATTCGGATCGATGCGTCCACAATAGAAGATTTCCCGGAGATTGATTATGCAAATCTTAAAAACTGCAAAGTAATCGTGAAGGAAGATCTGTTGAATGAGTTTTTGCAGAAGGAAAGCAAATATTTTAATGGGACTACCGGGAACAGTATCGCATCGGAACAGGATGAGGACACAACGTATACCCTGGAAAATGATATGATCGTAGATAATAACGGATGGGTCCGGAGAGTGACACAGTCCGGAACCAGTATCAAACTGGCGAAAAAAATCAGAGGAATACAGGAAGGTGCATTTAAAAATGCAGGTAAAGCAAGTATACTAATCATGCCGGAGAATGGAAATGTAGTGAAACTGGAAAAAGGTTGCTTTACCGGAAGCAGTCTGGAAAGAATCCTGTGTTATACCAAGAAGCAGCATGAAAAGATGCAGGCCGAGATTGGAAAGCTTGAGGAAGCAGACCATATTAGTGTAGAACTTCTTGAAACTTCAAAAGAAGGATACGCCTATTGCAGCACAAAGATCAATAGAACGAAAAGGAATACACTGATTTCGGCGCCGGAAGGGATCACGTATTATGATGGAACCGTGACATCTGAAAGCGGAGAACCGATAGCTATCCATGAAATCGGTGCTCAGGCATTTGCAGATTGTGACGATTTGAAGTGGGTGGAACTTCCAAAAGAAACGGATACGATCGGCTACCGGGCATTTGCAAACTGCAGTTCTATGGAAGGTCTGCTGATCGATCAGCAGGATACGGTTACGATTGGCAATCAGGCACTGGATGGATGTACAGCTCTTCGATTTGCGGCATCCAATGCGATGCATGGGATGATGGAGGATGGATATGCAGTTCTGTATTCTGAAGAACACGGTGCAGGAAGTGACAGATTTTCTTCTTTCTACATACCGACTAACTCGGATGGTTATGAAGGCTACTGCCAGAATTTTACAGTAGAATCCAATGTAACCGGATATGCAATGACAGAAATCGGTGGAACGATGATGCTGTACGGAACGAATGCCGAACAGGGATTGTGGCTCGGAATAAGGTCAGGAAAAACGGTGGATGAGAAAGTGGCCCTTCCACTGACAACTGTGGAGATTTTCCAGTATGCGATGGCGAATACGACGTCGGAGACAGGAAAATATACCGTTAACTGGGAAGAGCTGACAAAATGTTTTGCACTGGATGATGGCGCATTTTATCGTTCAGATCTTGCGGGAGATCTGAAGCTTTATGGAGACAATCTGTTCTATCTGCTTACTGAAGCACTGGCATACTGCCCGAATATTACCAGTGTACGGATAGCTGCGGATCAGACTTATCTGGGGCAGTTCATATTTGAAGAAGACAGTGCACTGAAAACCGTCGAGTTTAACTGGACAACAACGATGGCAGCAGGTACATTTACCGGATGTGACAGCCTGGAAAGAATCGTTTTTAACAGTTATACACCAATCGCATTATGCATTTTTGGAAACAGCGATTTTCAGTTTAACTATAGCTGGACGGAAGAAGAAGAGACGGAAAAGCTGTCTGTCCAGATTCCGGAGACTGCCGCCGTGAACTATATCAAGAAATGGAGATATTTGTTTGCCGGTTATTATGACTTTGACGGTCAGAGTGCGTACCAGTGTCTTTGGAGTGATCTGGAAAGTGCGTTGACCGACTGGGATACCGGCAGGGTACCTGACGAGGAAGAGGTTGACGAATTTGTTGAGGCGGTTGTCCTGAAACATGAAAACCGGATACGAAAAATGATGGGAATAGCAGAAGCAGTGGATCCAACAGAATTTTACCCGTATCGTGTGGATAAAAATGGAAATATCACACTGATCGGTGCATCCAGTGATATCGATTATGCACTTCTCTGGGGAGATGAGGTAGGACTTCCAAGTGGATGGACACTGGATTATATCGGAAAAGGAGCATTTAAAAGATGTAAAAATCTGCGAAATGTCTGGATTGATGCGTCATTAGTTGGAATTTATGAAAATGCTTTTGAAGGTGTTGAAAGTGACAGCCTTTCAATTATCTTCTGGGGCAGTACACCACCAAAGCTTCTCGGGCTGACAGAGGGAACGCCGTTTGATTTTGGTGTGGATTATGATAAGATCAGTCTGGTTATGCTTGATGAAGAAAGCAAGTCAGAGTATCTGGAGGCCTGGAAATATCCGATGGCAGGATATGAAGATGAAATCCATATGAAAGCTGCTGTTTATAAGGAACTTTCGGCAGACGGAACGGAACCGTCTGATGAAGAAGTAGAAAAAGAGATCAACAAAAGGCTGAAGCCTGTGGAAAAACAGCTTCGCAAAATGCTGCATCTGCCGGAAGAGGAAGATGATGAAAAAACTGATCAGAAGGAACCGGAAGAGGCAGCAGATCCAGCGTCAGATGCTGTAGAATCGGATAATTCCGTAACTGGTAAGACGGAAGAAGATATTTCCGGAGAAGACAATGCAGATTCGGAGAAAAAAGAAGATGCATCAGCAGACCGGAATAACAGGGACGGATCTGCAAATGAAGAAATAGAGCCGGATCAGGAGCAGGAAGAAGAACCTGCAGATAAGGAAGAGATGAAGGCAGAGGAAAATGAGGAGGATACAGAAGAAAAATGATCGTTGAACAGTCAAAAGAGATTATTGCTGAAGTAAATAAAGCATTTATCGGAAAGAATGACATTGTAGAAAAAGTACTTATGACCATCTATGCCGGTGGTCATGTACTGCTTGAAGACTGCCCGGGAGTGGGGAAGACAACGCTTGCACTGGCGTTCTCGAAAGTGATTGGACTTAGCAATAAACGTATCCAGTTTACAACCGATACACTGCCGTCAGACATTACCGGTTTTAATATGTTTAACAGAGAGACCAATCAGTTCGAATACCGGGATGGTGCGGCAAACTGCCAACTGCTTCTGGCGGATGAGATCAACCGTACCTCGCCGAAGACGCAGTCAGCGCTTCTGGAAGTCATGGAAGAACATACGATCAGTATTGACGGACAGACCTTCGCACTACCGGAACCTTTCATCTGTATTGCGACGCAGAACCCGCTTGGTTTTGCAGGAACCCAGCCACTGCCGGAATCACAGCTGGACCGTTTTATGGTCTGCCTGTCCATTGGTTATCCGAGCCTGGAAAATCAGATGAAGATCATCAATGCACAGAGATACCACAACCCGCTTCAGGATGTGAAGACGGTGGCAAGTGCACAGAATGTACTGGAGGTTCAGAATTACCTGACATCGATCAAAGTAAAGGATACCGTGCTTGCCTATGCGATCAGGCTGTGCGAAGAGACCAGAAAGCATCCACTTGTAGAACTTGGGATTTCTCCACGAGGTGTGGCTGCACTCGTAAAAATGGCACGTGCAAATGCAGTACTCAGGGAACGGAATTATGTGATTCCGGAAGATGTCCAGAATGTGTTCTGTGATGTCTGTGCCCATCGTCTTGTACTTAGACCACAGGCGCAGGTAGAAGGTGTCAGCGCACGGAAGCTTCTGCAGGATATTATGGCTGTGATCAAGCCGCCGACAAGGACAGAGAGGTAGAAACATGTGGAAAAATCGGTTGGGATACATCCTTTTTTTCGTAGCAGTAATGGTCATGCTGGTGATTTCCGGAAAGCCGTATCTGCTTGGAGTATTGATTGTCCTGTTTCTGCTTGCAGTGGCAATGGGCGTTTTTACAAGACATGATGTGACGAATTTAAAGATTTCCGCAAGTGCACCATCTGGAGCACAGGAAGGAAAAGAAAACTTTTTCACTATAGATGTCTTCACGGCGAAGAAGATACGGACGGCAGGATATCTGATGATAACTGTTTGTGAAAAGAATGAAATGTTCGGCAGGACCTGGGAGAGAAAGCTTCTGTTGCGGTTAAAAGGAGAAAAGAATCATTACGAAATACCGCTTGCATGCAGACTGTGCGGTGAAATCCGGCTTACCTGTAAAGAGATCTGGGTACGTGATCTGCTGAAGCTTTTTCAGGTCAGGGCGAATCCGTTTGGAGAAATCCAGACGGTCATTTATCCGAGAAAAGTAAATTTACAGGTAGAGCTTTCGCAGGATACGATCGGAGCACCGAAAAGCGAAGGGATGATGCAGAACCGGAAAGGAAATGATCTGAGTGAGATCTATGATATCAGGGAATATGTGCCTGGAGATGATATCCGTTCTATTCACTGGAAGCTTTCAAGCAAGACAGAGAATCTGATCCTGCGGGAGGCGAGTGATCCTTCCCATTATAATGTTGTTTTGCTACCGGATTTCGGGCAGGATTTTATGAAAGAAGAACAGTCGGAAAATGTAATAAATGCGGCAGTTGCAGTAGGGGCATCAATCGGGCAAAGACTGATCGAAAAAAGAGTAGCTTTTTGCATGGCACTTCCATCGGTGAGTGGACTTCAGATCTGTGAAATCAAAGACCGCCGGGAATTACAGAGGATTCTTGCCCTGTGGCTTGCGTGTCCGGTTGCGCCGAAAAGCGGTGACGGGCTGCAGTGTTTCATGATGGAACGTCTGGAACAGTATTTTACAAGACTTCTGATCCTGACTGCAGGAGAGTACCAACAGAATTTAAGTGGTCTGGATGAACGGATCGGAATTACGGTCCTTCACATATCAGCAGCGGCCGGGTACGTAAATGCAGAGAGTGGAAATGGATGCGAGATCATAGAAATACCGGCAGGAATTGATAATCAGGAAACTTACCGGATACGATGTTAAGGATGTACAGAAGATGAAAGAGAAAAGGAAAGAGATTCCCGTTCAGAGAGTAGAACCGGATGAGGGGAAAACTTCATATAAGATTGCAGGATGGACAGCTTTTCTTGCCTGTATATTGTTGCTCGGCGGAGTATCTGTTCTTCAGAAAAGCTGGGGAGATCTGGCACCGTCTGTCTGGATGACAGGAGGAATTGCGGTTGTCGGAATACTGATCTGTATTCTGGGAAAATGGCTTCAGAGACGATACGCATTTGCATGGATAGCTGACCAGCTTCCGTGGTTGATACTGCTGATCTGGGGAACGCCGGTCCGGTGCCTGAACGGCGCAAAGGAATGGCTCGATCTTATGAGCACCAGATGGAATTTTGCACATAATGGTGGGACTGCGGTTTTTGTAGCAAGTGCCACAAAAAAAGAGATTCTGGTTGTCTCGCTTTTGGCGGCACTTCTTCTTGGACAGGCTGTATTTAAGCTGACAGAAAGCCATTCGCATCTGGCGGGAATCTTCTTCTGTACCTTGCTGATCGTGGTTGAAGTGGCCGGTGATACTTTTGATCCGATAGCCAGCAGTTTTCTGATCATTGCGCTTCTTGGTATGAACATGTCTGATGCGGGAACAATGGTAACACGGACGTGTCTGCGGTGGATCATTGGAATAGGGGTACTTTTGTTTGCAGGGGCAGTATTTCTCCCAAATGGTGAGGTGGAATCCATCCGTCAGCTGCGTGAAAACACAAAGCAGGCGATTCATGAGATCCGTTATGGAAAGGACAGCCTTCCTAAGGGAGATCTGGGAAAAGCTGCAAAACTAAAAGAAAGCGAAGCCGTCATGCTGGAGATACAGTCGGAGCAGGAAAAATCCATGTATCTGCGTGGATTTGTCGGAAGTGTCTATGAAGGTGGAGTCTGGAAAGAGACAGAAGATTCTGCATATGGCGGAGAAAATGCAGGAATGCTGAGGTGGCTGAAACAGAATCATTTCGATCCGCAGACACAGGTGGCAACGTATTATGAGCTCGGAGAGGACGAAAATGTTCCGGAAAGTAACCGCGTTCGGTACAAGATTGAGGATGCATCCAGATATTATGTATATCTTCCGTCCAGCATAAAGGAAGTAATCGATGGAAGACTAAAAGAGAAAAAGGATACCAGATATGTAAGCCGTGGCTTTATCGCCGGAAAAGGATATGAGATTGAGGAAGTCTCGGGTTCCAGACCATCTGAGCTTATGGTAGCAGACGGCTGGGTGTCTGATCCGCAGACGGATTCACAGAAAGAATACTGTGAGGCAGAATCCGTATACCGGCAGTTTGTATATGACAATTATACAAAGGCAGAAGCTGATCTGGCAGATTTGATAGACGAAGTATTCTGGAAAGATTATGAAACAGAAAATGACGGGATTTACAGTGCACTTTCACATATCAGGGAGATTCTGAAGGAAAAGGTACAGTACACAGATGCGCCTGCGGCAGCTCCGGAAGGAGCAGATCCGGTCCGGTATTTTCTGAACGGCTCTCATCAGGGAAATGCAATGCTCTATGCCACGACAGCAGTAGAAGCACTTCGTCTGCATGGAATTCCGGCAAGATATGTAGAAGGCTATTATCTGTCGGAAAATGCGGTTGCGGACAGTCGGGATACACCTGCTTTGCTTAGCGGTAGAGACGCACATGCCTGGGCAGAGGTGTATTTTGACGGAATCGGCTGGCTCCCGGTAGATGTGACGCCGGGATACTATTATGAGGCGGTGGCGTTGCAGCAGATGGTAGGAACGCCGGATATGGTACGGAAAACTGCATCTGTGAATAATAATTCTTTTGAAGCGAATCAGCTGACCGGTGAAAACGGCACGGCTTCTGAGAAACAGGAAAATTTTCGGGTTGCGAAAAAAACCATGCGGATCCTGCTTGGAATTGTGGCTGTTTTCCTGATGCTCCTGGTTATTATTTTTGCGCTGGCAGAAGCGGTGCGCGTATTGGCCGCCTGGCTGATGAAGAAGGAATATGACCGGACAGCCGGAGAAGAACAGGTGCGGAGGGCAGAGCTGATCATCCGCGGATATCTCGGACTCTGGGGAATAGAAGCGCATCTTGGATGGAATACAGAAGAAACAGACAGAAAGATTGCTGAAAAGACAGGAACACTCCGGAGGGGTGAGTACTGTCGGGTGTGCGAGCTCCTTGAAAAAACGATCTATGGAGAGGAAGAACTGGAAGAATATGAGAAACGTACACTGAACCGGTTCATAAAAAAACTAACTGTTCCGGGCGAAAAATGTAATCTGAAGACGCGGATGAATCTGCGCTATGCATGTTTCAAATTTCTAGGTATGTAAAAAGAATCACTTATCAGAAAAATAAAAACAACAGGAGGAACCTAAAGATGGAAGTAATACGCGCAAAAAGTGCCGGATTCTGCTTTGGCGTAAAACGCGCTGTCGATACAGTATATGAGCAGGTCAAAAAACAGATGGGAAAACAGATCTATACTTATGGTCCGATCATCCATAATGAAGAGGTTGTAAAGGACATGGAAGCACATGGCGTAAAAGTCCTGCGCAGTGAGGAAGAACTGAAAGGTCTGGAAGAAGGGCTGGTGATCATCCGCTCTCATGGTGTTCCAAAGAGAATCTGTGACCTGATGGATGAAAAAGGCATCGAATATGTAGATGCAACCTGTCCGTTTGTGAAAAGGATCCATAAAATTGTTGCCGAAGAAAGTAAAAAAGGCAGCCGGATCATCATCATTGGTAATCCGGATCACCCTGAGGTTGAAGGAATCCGGGGCTGGGCAGAAGGAAATGTAACCGTTATAAAAAATGCAGAAGAAGCTGAAAAATTTGAAAATACTACATCCGAAAGAATTTGTATTGTGTCTCAGACCTGTCTCTTATACACATCTCCGAGCCCACGAGACGCGTAGTAATC
>OWJB01000383.1_pt1 | contig 19673 bp, 15 predicted proteins | sample 1732861 | NCBI WGS metagenome assembly OWJB01 (sample SAMN05065762, study PRJEB22554) | human gut metagenome | biome: ENVO:2100002; feature: ENVO:00000062; material: ENVO:00002003 | host: Homo sapiens | place: USA
ACAGCAATTATAAATACGATTAGAAATAGTTATAGCCATTTGCAATATATTCAAGGTTTTGCTATTGTTTCCGTCCATAAATGCATGATACACTAAAAAACAGATGAAAAATACAGGATATGGCATTGGGATAAAGAAAGGAGACCTGCAGATATGGGAGGATTTTTTGGCGTTGCATCAAAAGAGGCATGTAATCTGGATCTTTTTTATGGGACAGATTATCATTCGCATCTTGGAACCCGCCGCGGAGGTATGGCTACTTACGGAAGTGATGGCTGGAAGAGAGCGATTCATAATATTGAAAATTCGCCGTTCCGTACAAAATTTGAAAAAGATGTTGATACAATGAAGGGAAATATTGGAATTGGATGTATTTCTGATTATGATCCACAGCCAATTCTGATCCAGTCGCATCTGGGGTGCTTTGGAATTACGACAGTAGGTAAGATCAATAATGCGGATCAGCTGATCCGGAATCTTTATGAAAATGGACATACACATTTTCAGTCTATGACCAATGGACAGATCAATTCTACAGAGCTGGTTGCGGCATTGATCTGTAAAAAGGATTCGTTTGTTGAGGGAATCCGTTATGTGCAGTCAGTAGTTGAAGGCTCGATGACGCTTCTGCTTCTGACAGAGAACGGAATTTATGCAGCCAGAGACCTTCTCGGACGTACACCGGTTGTGATCGGAAAGAAAGAGAATGCATACTGCGTTTCCTTTGAAAGCTTTGCATATATCAACCTTGGATACACAGATTACAAAGAGCTGGGACCTGGGGAAATCGTTTACGTGACACCGGAATCTGTGGAGACTGTAAGTCCTGCATGTGAAAAGATGAGAATCTGTTCGTTCCTGTGGGTATACTATGGATATCCTACTTCTTCTTATGAAGGGGTTGGCGTAGAAGAAATGCGTTATAACTGTGGAAAGCTTTTAGCACAGAGAGATGACCATTCGATCGACGTGGATATTGTTGCAGGAGTTCCTGACTCGGGTATCGCTCATGCGATAGGCTATGCAAATGAATCAGGTATTCCGTATGCAAGACCATTTATCAAATATACTCCGACCTGGCCAAGATCCTTCATGCCGACAACACAGAGTCAGCGTAATCTGATCGCCAGAATGAAACTGATCCCGGTACACAGTCTGATCGAAGACAGAAGCCTGCTGCTGATCGATGATTCGATCGTGCGTGGCACACAGCTCCGTGAGACGACAGAGTTCCTGTATCAGAGTGGCGCAAAAGAGGTGCATGTCCGCCCGGCATGTCCACCGCTTCTGTACGGATGTAAATATCTGAACTTCTCCCGTTCCAAATCAGACCTGGATCTGATCACAAGGAGAATCATCCGTGAGTGGGAAGGCGACAATGATATCAATGTACTGAGTGAATATGCGGATCCGAACAGTGACCGGTATGCAGCAATGCTGGAGGAAATCCGCAAGAGACAGAATTTCACGTCACTTCGTTATCATAGACTGGATGATCTGATCAAATCAATCGGGATTGATGCATGCCAGGTATGTACCTACTGCTTTAACGGTGTGGAATAACAGGTAAATGAAACTATAAAACAGGTGTCCACGGAAGTATATCTTAGTGATATATCCCAGTGGGCACCTGTTTTTGTATATACGATTCTGGTGTATACGGTGAGGTGGGATGGTGTACAAAGTATGCGGAGCGGCAGTTCCTTCTGCAAATCTGCGCTACAGCAGCAGATCATCTATTTTCACATAATCTCCCATCCGGTATGCTTCAATTGCATTTCCATTGATCACATAGAATTTTTCGTTTGCATACACGCCGCGGGTTCCAAGATAAGAATTACCGTTGACTTCCTCCTGCATCTGTACCTGGAAGCCCTGATCTTTATCGTAAGAAAGGATCACATACTGGTCTGCAGATCCGGAAAGCGGAAAGCCGATCAGATTCTTTTCCGGATCAACCAGTGCTGCACGGTAGTCAGAAAAAACATCCGAGTGATAGTACTGATCCAGTGTGTACTTGCTGACTTCCTTCACATCCGAAGGATCACTGATATCAAACATGGAGACCTTTACCCCGTTTGTAACTCCATTTTCATCGGTATCCATGCCGATACCAAGAAGCAGGTTATCACTGTAAAAATGCAGGTATTCCGAAAAACCGGGAATTTTCAGCTTGCCAAGGATCTTCGGATTCTCCGGATCGGAAAAGTCTACGGAGAATAAAGGATCTGTCTGTTCATAAGTTACAAAGTAACCAGTATCGCCCAAAAATCTTGCGGAATAAACCTGTTCATCTTTGGCAAGATCTTCGATCTTACCGATTGTTTTCAAATCTGCATCCAGCACATAGACTGCATTGGACTGTGAAGAGCTTCCGGCATTGTGCGTAATCGTTGTCACCAGCCGCAGCGTATTGTCATACTCATCAATGCTGAAGGAATCGTTCAGATATCCTTTTACTTTGCCCTGGGCAGAGCCGGAAAGTTTTCCTTTATTGTAAGACAGCTTGCGGAGGATCGTCTGATTCTTTGCCGCAAGATTATCTGCGAGGATACTGCTGTTCGTATATTCATAAATGTAAATGTTGTTCTCACTTACATAGACTTCCCCATTCTCAGACATGATGGCTTTCTGGTCTGCTGCCTTCTCCGGATCGTCAGCGGAAACGGAGCTGACAACAAGGTACTGGTCTGCTGCATGGTTCGTCGGGAGATAGATATCCGACTGCTTCAGAAGATTGTCACCAACAAGCGGAACATAGGAAGGATAATCTTTTTTGGTGATCGTATCGTAAACATAATAGTCACTGAATACATACAAGTATCCGTCTTTAAAACGTGAAGTGAGGTAGTAACCACTCTGATCCACGGTTCCGATGGATTTCGGATTGTTGATATCTGTCAGATCATAAGTCTGGATACGGGTACAGCTGCCACGGTACAAGGTTTTGCTGTCAGAATCAACCTTCGTGTTCTGCATGTTGCCAAGGACAAAAAGCTTCTGGTCACTCAGATAAAATTCGGATGCCTGAAAATTCTCATTCAGCGAAATGCCGGAAACAACCTTCATCTGATCGGATTGGATATCTACGATGGAAATCTCCTTGGAGTTCGCTTTCAGTGTATAAAGATAATTTCCATCCGTTTTTACAATGTCTGCTTCACCGACACCCTCTGTGCGGACGTTGGTATCGGAAAATGAAGTATCCACAGCCCGTGTAGAGGCTGTTGCCGAATCCGAAGACGAGCTGGAACTATCGGTGCGTGCACCACTGCCGGCTGTTTCATTTGAATACATGACAATTCCACTGTCAGTTGAATCGGTAGCATATAAAGAATCCAACTCATCCTGATAAGATTGCAGGTATGTGTAGACTTCATCATAATCGGTTGCCGTCTCTAAAGTATCGGAAGAGGCAAGCTTACCGGAGGATGTACCGATTGAAGAACTGCCTTTTGTGGAAGAAGTTGCTGAGTCTGAAGAAAGATTCTGCTGGCGGATGTGGGTGCCAATACCGACAACCAGTACCAGTGCGGCAGCGATAAGTCCTCCGCGCATCCATTGACCGTGGGAAAATCCATGCTTTTTATGGATATGTCCGGAAGCCTGAGTGCTGTTATGCTCTTCCAGCCTTTTCATAATCTGATCCGGTGCAAGGCTTTCCGGAACAGGAGTTTTTTCCGTAGATTGTTTTATTTTATCCAGTATTTCTTTTTCGTGATCTGTCATATGAAACACCTCCTATTACTCTTTTATCCTACTCTTTCAGAAGCCAGCTCATCTTTTCGAGGGCACGCTTTCTGCGGGAGCGGACTGTATTCGGGTTCAGCTTTAGCATTTTCCCGATCTCTTTACTGTTGTAACCGCCATAGACGGATAAGCCGATGATCAGCTGATCGTCTTCATCGAGAATAAGAAAGGCACGTTCCACATCTGTGCGGAGTCCGTCACAGTATGTGGCAGAAGCATGATCTTCTTTCAGCTCGGTCTCGGTGCGTTCACGGCTCTTTAATTTCCGGCGGCACACATTTGCCAGAATCTGAAAGATCCAGGAACGGAATGCTTCTTCTTTGCGTAATTTATGTATGTTCTCATAGGCGGAAAGAACGGCTTCACTGACGGCGTCTTCTGCATCCTGCGGATGATGCATCATGCAGAGCGCAAAACGATACAGATCCTGATAAACCGTCTTATATAATTCTTTAAATGCAATTGCATCAATCATAAAGTCCCTCCTCTCAAAACAGGTTCTTTGTATATAAGAGTATAAAAAAGTCGGAAGTGTTGCAAAAAGGGACAGAAAAATTTCCGTCCCTTTGAAATCATATCATTGTCTGAGAAAAATTAACCTCTGTAGTAGTTGATCAGACATCCTTTGAGGATGATCTCACGTTCAGCATCGGTCAGATCACCGAGCTTCAGATCAATCTCCTTCAGATCATCGCCTACGACATAAGCCTTGATCGTGGAAGCTTTGTCTTCTACTGCTTTGCGGATATCCGGCACGAAGAGATAGTCACCGTTCCTGAAAGAAAGCTTTGTGTGTTCCTCTTCGGTAATAAACGGAAGCATGCCCCAGTTGATCAGGTTCGAGCGGTAACGTTTGGTTGCGTACTCATTCGCGATATTCGCCCAGCCGCCGAGGACCTTCTGGCAGGAAGCAGCCTGCTCACGGGCAGAACCATCACCAGGTTTGACTGCGAAAATGGTACTTCCGACACCGATATTTCCTTTGCCGACTTCCGGATAAGACTTCTGGATTGCTGCCATCACCGGTTTTAATTCATCCAGTACATCCAGTGGACAAGTACCTGCTTCAATCGCTTTCTGGGCTTTCTGGACCTCTTTCGCGCGTCCTACATAGGCAGGATCCTTTCTGGAAAGTGCAAATTCAGCAAGTCCAAGCGGGTTGGAACGATAAGAAGAAGTCTCGCCGGACGGGATCAGCTCGTCTGTCGTTGTAACCGGATCGTGGATCTCAGATACGACCTTCAGGATCAGATTCTCAGGAAGAGCGCTCATTGCCGGCCAGTCTTTGATGTTCGGTCCGAATTTGATCTCAACCGAAGGATCAGCAACGCCGTGGCTGTCAAATACACGGTTGGCGTAAATTCTGGAATCAAAGTGGTAGGTCGGGTTCTTATATTCAATATCAAAATCTGTTGCCGGAGTAAGGAAACCTTTGTTTGCAGCAGTTGCGGCAATGGAACGTGCATCCATAAGGGCAACAGATGCAATCTGTCCACTCTGCAGCTTGCTTCCTTCACGGTTCGGGAAGTTACGGGTAGAGTGACGGATGGAAAATGCATTGTTTGCCGGAGTGTCCCCTGCACCGAAGCACGGTCCGCAGAAGGCTGTCTTCACGATCGTACCGGCTTCCATCAGGTCAGCAACCGCACCGTTTTTCACAAGCTCCATGTAGATTGGTGTACTTGCCGGGTAAACACTGAAGGTAAATTCATCTGATCCGATGTATTTGCCACGAATGATGTCTGCGGCAGCACAGATATTTTCAAAACCGCCGCCGGCACAGCCTGCGATGATACCCTGATCGACATAAAGCTTACCATTTACGATTTTGTCCTGAAGAGAGTAATCCACAGCACCGTCCAGGCTTACCAGCGCGCGCTGCTCTACATCGTGGAGAACATCTGCAAGGTTGGCATTGACATCCTCGATGGTGTAGACATTGGACGGATGGAACGGCATGGCGATCATAGGCTTGATCTCGCTCAAGTTGACGTATACAAGACCGTCATAGTAAGCGACTGCGCCAGGATTCAGTTCTCTGAAGTCATCACTTCTTCCGTGGATATCATAGAACTCTTTGATCTTGTCATCGGTTCTCCAGATAGAAGAAAGGCAGGTTGTCTCTGTCGTCATAACATCGATTCCGATACGGAAGTCTGCACTTAATTTGCCAACGCCAGGTCCGACAAATTCCATGACCTTGTTATTGACATAGCCATTGCCGAAGGTTGCGCCGATGATCGCAAGGGCAACGTCCTGCGGTCCGACACCTTTCACCGGTTCGCCGTCCAGATAGATTCCGACAACGCCCGGCATCTTGATATCATAAGTCTTGTTCAGAAGCTGTTTTACAAGTTCCGGTCCACCCTCTCCCATTGCCATGGTACCGAGTGCACCATAACGGGTGTGGCTGTCAGAACCAAGGATCATCTTGCCGCCGCCTGCGAGCATTTCACGGGCAAACTGGTGGATAACTGCCTGATGAGGCGGAACATAGACACCGCCGTACTTCTTCGCACAGGTCAGTCCAAACATGTGGTCATCTTCATTGATCGTACCGCCGACTGCACACAGAGAGTTATGGCAGTTGGTCAGAACATAAGGGATCGGGAATTTCTCCAGTCCGGATGCTCTCGCAGTCTGGATGATTCCGACAAAGGTAATGTCGTGCGAAGTCAGTTTGTCAAATTTGATCTGAAGCTGCTGCATATTACCGGAAGTATTATGCGCACTTAAGATTCCATAAGCCATTGTCTCTTTTGCAGCAGCTTCTTTCGTTGTCTCAATACCTGTCTTGCTTTTTACGGCAGCAAGTGCATCGGGTGCATCTGCAATTACCTCAGTACCGTGTAAAAGATAAGCACCGCCTTCGTATAATTTCACCATATTATGTCCTCCTATTTTCTGTTTTCTATGAATTTCATGTGGTCTGCGACCATCAAAGCGATCTTAAATGTCAGGGCGTCCTCAAAGACTCTGACATCCAGCCCGGTCTGCTTCTGGATCTTCTCCAGCCGGTAGACGAGCGTATTCCGGTGGACGAAAAGCTGTCTCGCTGTCTCCGAAATATTCAGGCTGTTTTCAAAAAATTTATCAACTGTGGATAAGGTTTCTTCGTCAAACTGATCAACGCTATTTCCGGCAAATACTTCTTCCAGGAACATCTCGCATAAGGAAACGGGAAGCTGGTGGATCAGCCGTCCGATACCGAGTTCGCGGTAGGATAAAATATTGCGTTCCGGATAGAAGATACGTCCCACATCCAGAGCCATGCCTGCCTCTTTGTAAGACTGTGAGACCTCTTTGAGCTCGGGAATGATGGTTCCGAAGGAAATCCGGACATTGACCATAGCTTCGGTGTTGATCGCATTCACCAGCATATCGGCAGTCGAACGGATCGTATCATAATCATCCGTACTGTCAAGGGACTTGATCAGAATAATATGTCCCTCATCTACGGCAGTAACAAAATCGCCGGTTCCCGAGGAATAAATCCCACGGATCATATCCAGGACGATCGTGTCATCCGGATTCTTCGGTTCGATCAGATAGACGACTCTGCGCTGCTCAACTGTAATACCAAGCTTTTTCGCCTGGTTGTAGATATCTACGAGAAGCAGGTTATCCAGGAGCAGGTTCTGGATAAAACGGTTACGGTCAAGACGTTCGCTTCCGGATCTTAAAAGGCTCTCAAGCTGGCAGACACTTAAGCGTCCGCTGGTATGCACATCAATCTCATTATTGTGCTCGATCACGAAAATATAAGTCAGTTCATCATCATCATAAACCGGAAACAGACCATAGCATTCATCCAGGTGCTCCTCCGATACGCCGGTAACCTCCAGCTCTTTTAAAAATGAGCAGACAGCTTTTTTCACTGCAGGCTTCTCCTTACCTACAGCTGCAAGCATCACTCCGTCTGTGTTCCAGATGGAACAGTTACACTCGATGATATCCCCTATTTCATTGATTGTTCTCTGTAAAATCTGGTTGGATAACAATCCGTTCACCTCTCCATTCTTTTCAATATATGACAAATGGGAGAATTGTGAAATTCCCCCATCTTCTTCTGACAATACAATCTGATATTATTTTAGCAAATGTTTCACACTTTAGCAAGTTAAAATGAAAAACGTTCTCTCTTATTCGGCTTCGTCATCGCGTCTGTCAAGCATGGCAGCAACGATTTCAAGAATCACAGCAAGACCGATCAGAGATGCAGCGGCAATCTTTCCGGCAGTGCCGGTTGCAGTCTGTGCGATACCGCCGACTACCGGAACAGAAAGTTTTACTTTTCCGATGTAGTTGTTGTAAGGGATCGGATTCATATCTTTTTCCTCATTGGCATCCCCTTTGGTGATAAACTGTCCCATCGCCGGGCTGTTGGATACTACGCGGTGGGTGATGATCGAGCCGTCTGCATTGTTGCTGTAAAAAGCAATGACATCATCTTTGACGATCGTGTCTGGTTCTTCATACCGGACATAGACCAGGCTTCCCGTCGGAATCGCCGGTTCCATGCTCCCACTGATCACGGTGTACATCTGAAAGCCAAAAGCTTTCGGAATCGTCAGCGGAATACAGGCAAGAATCAGTACTGTCAGTAAAACAGTGCCCAGTGCACTGCAAAATGCAGCCACCGGGCTTTTCTTTTTCTTCGTTCTCTTCAAAAAAGACTTCTCCTTTAGTGCCGCGCTTTCTTTATTTTGCACGTTTTTTCAAGAATACGATCAGTCCTGCGAGAGCTGCTACTGCAACAACGATAATGCCGATCCCTGCTGCGATCGGAGTTTTGCTCGTCTTGTCTTTCGCATCGATATTTCCTTTTGGAGTGTCTTCATCATCCAGATCTACCAGAGACTTTGGTGTCTGTTCATCCGGTTCGGTGGTTGTATCGTCTGTCGTATCCTGAGAATTGTTATCTGTCGTTGTACCATCGGTTGTACCGGTTGTGGTTCCGTCTGTTGTGCCACCGGTAGTTCCGGTTGTAGTTCCACCGGTAGTTCCGGCAGTTCCACCGGTTGTGCCGGCAGTTCCACCGGTTGTGCCGGTTGTGCCACCTGCTGTACCGGCATTACCGGTACCTGTGCCAGGAGTTGCTGTACCAGGAACAGTCGTTGTGATGGTGGTTGTTGTTGTAACAACACGGTCTGTTGCACCCGGTTTGTAGGTAAACGTAAATACATTCTCAGATACATTATTACTCAAAGTCTTGGTAAGTGCAAGAGCATCTGGAATATAATTCTCGATATACTGATAAGCGACGATTGGTTTGTCACCGACATTTCCGTAGAAGGTCTGGCTTTCTGCAAGCGCCTTACCGGAAGCATCCTGATAGTTTACGGTGTAGGCAACCATGTCCTTTTTGATTCCATAGGCTACTACATAGTCGGCATCGCCGGTTACATTGTCTAATACAGGAGAAGCAAGAGTTTCTTCATTGTCACGTCCGCTGAGACGGATTCCTTTGACATAGTATTTGTCATCGGTTACCTGAACGTTCTTCAGATTAAAAGTAACAGTAGAACCGGCGAAAAGAGAATCCTGCTCCACCTTAGCCTGGCCGTTTATCGTTCCTTTATTACCTGCCGATAAAGTTACCTTATAGGTATACCCGTCAGCAGCCATAACGCTCATCGTGGATGCACCGATCGTCATTGATACAGTCAGAAGAGAAACCAGTAATTTTTTCCATCTTTTCATCTGCTTACTCTCCTTTCTGTCTGCGTCTTTTTGTGTTCTTATTGAGTGTGTAGATACCGTATGCAAGAAGAATCAGTCCACTGATCAGTGCAAGTACACAGAAGAGAAGAACTCTTGCGGTATCACCGGTCTTAACGGTATTGGTGGTCTTGACGATTTTCGTCTTGGTAATGGTATTGCTTACTTTTACCTTTTCCACTGCAAAGTTCATACGAAGCTTTGCGAGCGTGTTCTGGTAACCATTGCCCTGTGTCTCACCTTCGATACCGATGGTAAGGTGTACGGTTCCGGTACCATTGGAAGCAAGACGGCCGAGGTAGAAATATTTCTCGGTAGAGTTTCCAAGCTCCTTCAGACCTTCACCGTTCTTAGATGAACCTTCGCCTCCGACGGTATCACTGTTATAGAGTACCTTTTCGGTATTGTCACTTCCAACATAAGTCAGCTTGTATTCGTAAGCACCACCTTCAGCGGATTCCTGTGCTTCCTCCAGTGTCTGGATGATCTCATTGGTCATGTACCAATCGGTCTCGCCTTTATCGGAGTTCTTCAGCTGAACCTTCAATTCAATGCTGTCACCCGGCTGGATCGCTGCCAGCTCATCGGAAACAGTCTTGTTTTCAAAATTGCTTTCCATCTTGTCGCCGGTGAAATGAACCTGCCATCCATCGGCTCCCTGATAGTCTTTTGCAAATGCAGTTGTGTGTACCCCTGCTGCCATTATCACTGTCATGGCGAGGCACAAAATTTTCTTTTTCATACTCTGTACCTCCCTACTGTAAGCTCATTGTTGTTTCGTCGTCTGATACATTCACGTCCACGCCCCAGGCACTCTTGATGGCGTCTTTTGCGTTATGTGTCTGTACTGCATCTACTTCTGCATCGATGTGGAACGTATAGTTGCCATACTTGTATGTGTAAGTAATGGTGTTGTCCTTTACTGTTTTTTCTACATCTGTTGCAATCTTTGGATCAATGCGGAGTGTGTCAGATAATGCCGGTGTGGTATCTCCGGCTTTTACTGCCTTTGTGTAATAAAGAACGGTTCTTTCGTCTGTGGTCTGCTGATCTGCAACTACCCAGCCGTTAGCGGTAAGGAAATTCAGTTCGATCAGATCTGGTGAAAGAGTGGTGTTCTTCTTGCCCTCTTTGTTCTGCCAGCTCTTGGTAAGGATCACACGCACGAAGGTGTCGATGTTACCGCTGTTCTGAACACTGAGCTCTTCTTTGTATTTCTTTCCAGGTGCGAATTTTTCATCTTTTCCGAGAAGGCCTGTCAGGAGTTCCCCGTCTTTTACTTCTTTCTGGTTCTTAGATGTAAAATCCTGGCTGCTGACGACATCGCCATTCTCTAAAAGAGATACACCGATATTCTGCATCTCGATCTGTGCGGAATAATTCTCACTGTAGTAGGTGAGTGCGGCACGTGTACTGCCAACAGTACTGCCAATCAACAGGAGCGCTGATGCTGTCAGAAGCAGGGCCGATTTTTTAGGAAATGATTTCTTTTTCTTTTTCATCTTCGTTCCCTCCTATTCTGTGGTTTTACTGTCTTCTGTTGTCTCAGTTGTGATTACATGATTCCAGTCTGCATATGGGTTTCCATTTTCATCGTAAAGAACCGGTGTGCATTCCTGGATAACCACGATATTGAATTCTTCCGGTTTATCTTTCCCTTCTGGGAATTTGTAAGAGATATTGAGTTCCGGTGTGGTTTCGTCTGCCGGAAGAACGCCTTCATAGTGCCAATAACCATCATCTTCGGCTTTCCATCCGCCATTCGGAGCAGTATAGGTAAGTTCCATTGGGGCAAATGCTGTTACTCTTACGAAGCAATCATAATCACCGGTATTTGTAATGGTGACGTGCTTGCCATCTTTATCGACTGTTTCGTTAGGGATGGTTTCGGTAAATCCCATATTCATCGTCACACCGCCACCGGCTGTTGTATAAGTTGTGAAGTATGCCATTGCACTTCCAACTGCCAGGGTTCCGGTAAGAGCAAGTGCTGCCGCTGCCATGATAAGTGGTTTCTTATGTAACTTTCTCATTCCGACTCCCCCTTCCTAGTTCTTTTCTGCCGGTTCGGTGTACTGATACTGACCATTTTCGTCCAGCTTGAAATTATTTTTTACACCGTAGCCGCCATTCATATTGTTATTGATATCATTTGTAAATGAAACGGATGCAGGAGTGTTAGTGTTAGTTGCACCTCTATCAGTTGCTACAATCGTTGCCCTTTGATCATCTGCTGAGGTAAGCTTGTAGCTTGCACCGCTGTACACTTCTTTAACAGTTACTTCAGCTCCTGCAGGGATCTTTGTAATTGTTACGGAAGATTCACCTGCGGCTTCAAAGTCAAGGGACTCGATGCGGGTTTCTGTTTTGTTGCTCTTAAGTGGTTTAATTTTAATCTGGAATACGAAGGTTGCTTTTTTACCGGTTGTTGCATTGTGATTTTCAAGTGTCTTGTTGATCACCAGATCACCATATCTTGCATGTTCTTCCGGTTTCAGACCAATTGCATTGGTATCTGTCAGAGCGTAGATCCAGTCATCGTTACCATTGCTGTAATAATTGTTGGTCGGAAGTGATACCAGGTAAGGGGTAAAGGTATAGGTATAATTCGTGGTAACTACTTCCGGTGTATCTACAAGGTAAAGTCCTGTAGCAAGATCAGCCAGACTTCCGGTTCCAGCTGCTAAAGTAACTGTAGTGGTTGGTTTTACGGAATCTTTCAGCAGCTTCTGTGCCTCTTTGGCACGTGCAGCCCATTTGCTTGCTGCATCGTTATTATCAGCCCTTACCGAAGATACATCCAGTTCGGTGAAAGCTCCGGTTGCGGTATAGTTACCGGATACATCTACATCTGCCACCTTATAAAGATTCACTTTAATGTCAGTGCCGGCATCTGCCAGTTCGTTGCCTTCTCCGCTTACACTGAATGAAACCGAACACTTCCGGTCCGTCTCAATCGCATTCGCAGCTCTGGCACCAGGCAGAGTGAGAAGCGGAAATGCAAGAGCGAGAGCTAACAAAAACGTTGTTCCCTGTTTTAATCGTTTATTCATCATCGCCTCATGTCCTCCTTAAAAATCTTGGTTATTCTTTGTGAGCTTTTCTCTTGGAAAGAAATCTTAAGAGAATGATCACAAGAATCGTGATTGAAAGTCCTAAAATTAAATAAAGCATATAATAATTCTGAATGGCTTTTACCATAGAATCTGTAACTGATTCGGTAGCATCTTCTTCGCCGTTATATGGAACTCTGGTTCCTCTTACGAGAAGACGATGGGAGTTGACTCCATATGGTGTACAGGTAAATAAAGTTACCTGGTCTTTTCCTTCTTCAATCTGGAGTGCTTTCTCCAGTGTTTCATGATCGTCTTTGTCTACCATCGGAAGAATCTGGTCTACCTTGTAGGCAAGGACTTCGTCCAGTACATGGATGTAAAATTTATCGCCAACTTCTAACTGATCGATATCGGTAAAAAGCTTTGCGCTTGGAAGTCCACGGTGTGCTGCGAGAACACTGTGGGTACTCTCCCCTCCGATCGGAAGCTTTGTGCCGTTCAGATGTCCGACACCGGTCTGCAGATCCTTGTCACCGGTGCCATGGTAAATGGCTAGCTTGATGTTGATCTTCGGAATAGAAAGGTATCCCATTACTCCGTCATCTGCAACGTTCAGGATCTTCCAGTATTCGGTGTCTTTGATGTCATTTTCATCTTCACCAAATACATCTCCGTAGAGATTGTTCTGCTGAATGGTATCATTGAAAGCGTTTGCTTTCTCCCACTCGGATGTGAAGTCCTCTGATTCCATGTCCTGTATTGTATTGTCATAGCTGCTGATCAGCTGGTTCTGTCTGTAGGTATTCCACTGGTTGGATACCGTCGGGTAGATCAGAATCCCAAATCCTATCAAGAATAACAGACCGAAAAGGAAGGTTGAGATTTTTCTTTTCATAGGCATATTCCCTTTCTAGTTCTTGTTCTCTTTTTAAGAGGTCTCATTTTTCTTCTTTTGAAGCTTCTTCTCCTTTAAGTATAACACAAGGATGAAGATTGTGGTAACTGCAAGACCAACAATTACCCATAAAAGATAATTTGTATGAAGACTGATTCCGCTGAGCGGTGTCTTCTCATCGGCAACTTCCTGTTCCACATAAGGTACTCTGTGACCACGGACCAGAAGCCGCTCGGTATTGACTCCGTATGGAGTACAGGTAAGAAGTGTTACAAGATCTTTTCCTTCTTCTACTGCAAGAGAGGAAGTTTCTTCCGGTTTTACTACGGAAATCTTGTCGACTTCATAACATAATGTTTCGTTTAATACATGGATCAGAAAATGATCGCCTTCTTCCAGCTGATCCAGATCGGTAAAAAGAGACGCACTCGGAAGTCCACGGTGTGCGGAGATAACGGCGTGTGTACTTTTACCGCCGATTGGAAGAGAGCTTCCTTCCAGATGTCCGGCTGCCTGTTTGAGAACATCTTCGTCGGTGGTGTGGTAGATCGGAAGCTTGATGTCAATCTTCGGAATCTCCACGATTCCCATCATCTCGTCACCGGCAATATTCAGAACATCCATATAGGACTGGTCTTCTTTGTCACTGGCTGCGGCTACTGCAAATGAGTCAGGAAGGATACTTGGAAGTAATGCTTCGTTGTAAGCTTCTGCTTTCTGCAGTTCTGCGTCATAATCAATCTCATGTGCTGCATCTTTTTCGGATACAGTCTGTTCATAACTGCTGATCAATTGCTTCTGCCTGTAGTTATTCCACTGGTTTGCAACGAATGGATACAGCAGTAAGGACAACCCGGCTAAAAATATGATGCCAATAATAAGTTTGTTTGCTTTGCGTTTCATCCGAACTCTCCTTGCTGTTGTATTATTTTTTAGGAATCCGGGGCGACCTGCCCCGGATTCAATATCTGATTATAAATAATTATTGCAATTATTTGTTGTCTGATTTCTTGCGGCTTGCGAAGAACAGACCAGCTGCTGCGATCATGATAACGCATCCAGCGATTGTGAAGATTGTTGTACCGATACCACCGGTTGATGGAAGCTGAGAAATCTGAGTGTCCACCATAAAAATGTTCTGAGGGTTTTCTGCCACTACACCAGTAACTACGTTCTTAGCATCTTTAGTTTCAATCATTTTGAACGCTGTATCATTAGTACTAATGCTATATCCATCCGGAGCAACTACCTCCTGGAAGAAATAATCACCAACTTTAAGACCTTTTACTGTAACAGTTCCGTAAGTATCTCCTGTCACATTAGATGTAGTAAGTGTCTGACCTAATCCGTTCGGAACTTTACCATCTTCTGTTTCTTCAATCCACTGACCTGTAATCCATCCATCAGCTCCGATTACAGCGTACTCTTTCTTGTTATCTGCATTTTTTCTGTAAACAACGAACTGAGCACCTTCCAGTTTGTTCTTCTTTTCAAGATCATATTTTGTAATAGTTGCATTACCTGAATATGTTTTTGTGATTGTACCATCCGGATCGTGTGTAGAAGTAGCACCATTGGTAACCTCATTAGCTGCCAATACTTTAGCTGTATATGTAATAACTACTTCCTGACCTGCATATGTGTTATTTGCATCTACAAGATTCATTAAATCAAGTTCAAACTCATTCTGTCCATTTAAAGTTTCAGGCAGTTTTTCTAATCCAGCAACTGTTGCTCCATTTACAGTAATTTTATTAACTGCTGCTGTTCCTTTTACAGCAGCTCCGGTAAGGTAGAATTTAGCACCTGTTAATGTATCAAATACTTTAAATTCATTTACAAGTTTGTCACCATTCGGTTTTACTTCCTGATAAGGAACTGTTGTTTTTACTTTATATGTAACTAAATCTCCAACTTCAACGTTTGTTTTATCTGCCTCTTTGCCGGTATGATATCTTTCTGCTTTTGCAACTACGGATGCATCTAATGGTGAAATCAGATTGTTATTTTCATCATACTTATAAGTTTTTGCTACCATTGTGCTGTATTCTGTTTTATTAGTAGGATCTGAAACAATTACTAAATAAGCACCTGCCTGTAAGTTTTCAAATTTAACACTGCTATTAAATTTTCCAGTAGAAATCTCTGCGGAATCTTTTTCATCAGTAACTGGTGCATTCTTAGCTGCATCTTTTAATTTTTTAATCACTTCAGCATTATTTAATGTTTCCGGTGTTACACCTGTATCATTTGTCCAAGCTGCTGCTTCCCAGCCATTATCATTGGCATCTAATTTGTAGATTTCATAGATTTTTACATTCTGTGCTGCATATGTTGCAAGACCTTTTACTTCAAGCGTTGCGCCTTCTTTTGCAGCAAACGATGTCATACTCATTCCGAGTACCATTGCCAGTGTTAATAACACTGCAAAGATTTTTCTCATCTTCTTCATATTTTTGTCTCCTTTTCTTTTAAGGGCTTTGCCCATTTTTTATTGTCCCCTCATATGGGATAATAACGTTTTTGTGTGGCAAGAAGCCACTGAAAAATTAATTCTTACAATTATTTTTCCAGCACCTCCTTGCATTTGTTTTTATATAAGATCCATACGGCCGCAAACATAAGTAACATGCCGCCGATCATATACAAGTAAATTCCGGTGCCTCCGGTTGATGGGAGGTCGTAAACTGGAGTGTTTTCATATGTGTATGCATCATATTTCTTTCCAGTTGTTGAATTTTCTAATTGAGTAGGTGTTAGAGTATTTTCATTTGCACCTGTAATTGTTACTGTAGTATCAGTTATCGCTATCGTCCATTGAACTTTGCTCTTTGCATATCCTGCTGGTGCTGATGTTTCTCGAAGTGTATAAGTGGCTTTTTCTATCTCACTTAATGAGACTTTTGTTCCAGCTTTATACCATTCTACAAAACCATCGGAATTAGATTCTCCTGTATAGCAAACTTTTGAATCTTTCACCAATTCAAATTTTGCACCACTCAGCATTGGACGTTTTCCATCTGAACCTGTACTTGTACTTTGTTTTACAATTGCCCAAAGAGCAAGTACATGTACTTTGTATGTACCTGTCACAGATGCAGTAGTAACAACTGTTCCACTGATATTTTCATTGGAATTTGGTTCAAGAACTGCAGTATCTTTTAGTGAATCTTTTCGTTCTGCACCTATTTTTGGTACGAATGTGACTGTTAATTCATATTCTTCTACATCCTTACCTACTTTTGTTGCAGGATGATCTTTTAAAGGATTAACTTTTGTACCTTCTGCTTCATATGTCTTATTTCTATATTCGTATACAAATGTACCTTCAATATCTGTATTCGAGTTAGTATAGCTGTATGGAACTTCTACTGTTTCGCCATTCTTTAATTTAGTAAGCTGTTCTTTTGTCAACTGAGGAATACCTTTTTCTACTGTTGTTGTCTTATCTAATTCTGTCATTTTATAGGTTCCTAACAGTTCACCGGAGAATTTACTAGATTCAATTGTATCACCTTTATAATAAGTGATTTCCTTATTACCTATACTTGGTGTTAACAGCTTCACATTCACAGATGGCTGCGGGAATGGCTTTTTATTATTACCTACCGTAATTCCTGAATCAGAACCATTTGTAGGAATCATATTTCCACCGATGAAATCGTCTTTTGCTTTGATTTCAATGGTTTCATGCCATCCTGGTGTATTTCCGGTTTTGCTATTTACGGTTGTATTAGTCCAGGTTACGGTTGTGATTCCATCAAGGGTAGTAACAGTTGCACCTCTGCCTTCCAAACGTTCTTTCTCACCAGTAGTAAGTTCAAAGCGACTGTCAATTACATCAGTGATGGTTGCGGTAATGGAAACAGGCATATTATCAGTGATGCTATTAAAAATATGATACAAACTGTCAACGCTATCAGCTGTCATGTACTTGCTTGAATCAGAAGCAACGTCTGTCATGAACTTATTAATTGTCGCTATTGATGCACCACTGAGGTTACCGTTACTATTAGCTGCATCGAAAATACCAAGAGAATATATATCTGCTTTGTAGTCTCTTTTTATATCCGAAGCATATGTTACAGCATTACTAGCAACAGTATTATCATAGTCACTATAAGTTGTCGGCACACCATCTGTTAAAAATACTACCATTTTCTTACGGCCATTTGTTTGAGTAACATTAGCCCATTTTCCATTGGATGAAAATACATCTTTAGCTTTGCTAAATCCATCCGCTGTGTTTGTTGCACCGTCAGCCCTCAAACTATCGATCCATGAATCTATCGTCGTCCTTGAATCGCCAACTCGCAACAAATATTTCTCATTAGACTCATTAGTTTTTTTAATAGACGCTGACCCGCTAAAGTAAACTATGCTGATTCTGCTATCTGGATTTTTTTCATTTACGTTCGATACAAAAGCCTTAGCAGCATTCTTCAAAGCCGTCATCTTTGTGCCATCTGATGTTCTCGTATAAATTTTTGTTGAACCACCCTGTGCTACTTTTACCGTGTTTGAGTTAGCATCCTTATAATACCAATAACTATCCCCCCGATAATCATAATAATTCAAACTCTGATAAATTTTATCATCTGTTTTGACGAAATATTTATATGTATTGCTATAATAATTTGGAGTCAGCGTACCCGTATACTCAGTATAAGTATACAGATTATCAGCCATACTTCCAGAGGTATCTAACACCATAACAATATCATAAGGAGTTGTTGTTGTAACAGCCTGTGTTGCTTTTGAGCTGGCAGTTAAATCAATTTGATAAGTTCTAGCCTTGTAATCTTTTACAGAAACTGTTTTATCGCTTTCTGCACTACCTGATACAACCTCTTCCTGTGTACTGTTTACAATATGATATGTATCATCAGCAGCATTTTTCTCTTTAGCAGTTTCCCCGGTACTATCATATAACACTGCAGTAAGAGCAGTTCCTTCTGATTTCGTTACTTTTACTTTCCAGGTAGAAGTTTCTCTTACATATGGCTCAGGAACAGATTCTTCTGATAAGGTATAGGTTCCTTCCCTTAATTCTGTAAAAGTAATATTTCCAGCTGGATTAGATGTAGCAATTTTAACATCTGATGAATTGGCATCATTTACAAGCTTAAAAGTAGTGTTTGCAATACCTTCTTCAGAAGTATTTACTTTTTTTAGAGTAAGATCAGCTGTTGGAATAGTACTAGGTGTTACAATACGGCTATTAGGAAGAGTAAAGTTCATTTTACAGTTAGACTCATAAGCACCGCGTTCCATATAAAGGATTGTTAATGTATGCTTCTTATCCCTATCTGCATATTTTAGTTTGTCTTCCTCTTTATAATCTTTTTTATTTAAAAGAATCTCCCATAAATCTACTTTTTTATCTAAAGCAGAATGGATACCACCAAGATCGATTACGACTTGGCCACCATCTTTGTTAGCATCTAAAATAGCCCAAAGATCATCATCACCGGTAAAAGAATAATTCAAATCACCAAGATAATCACCGATCGTAAATTCGATGTCATAACGCATACCAAAAAAGCAATTATGATCAGAAGGGTTATTTGCTTCATCTTTATGGAGGTCGCGTATTGAATCAAGAGGAAAGAAATTAGAACCATTGTCTGAACTATAATTAGTTAAGGCAGAATTTCCGTCCGGCTTATTTACACCTGTTAAAGTATAGGTATCACCATTACGTGAGAAATTAAGTTTATAACCAGCTAAAACTTGTTTACCACTTTTTGGAGCCGTTGTAAAAAATCCCGGTTCATACAATCGCTCTCCATCGGAATTAACTCCCATTTTAAGCGCACCGGTATTAAAATCAACACCTTTCACAATGTCAGTCATGGCATTGCGTCTACCAAATGCATCATTGTTATATTGGTTAACTTTAGTACCATTAGAGTTTGTATCCCAAGTATTAATGTGAATATCTTGATTATTAATTTTTATTGTTGTATCATAACCATTTCCAGAATACTGGTTATTGGCAAGTCCACTTGCAAAACGGGTGGTCTTTGTAGATCGTGAATCATAATTTTTATCAGCATTAATACTAGCATTGTTTTCACCTTTTACCTGATAGTCAAACATTTGTACATCTTCATTAGAGGTAGCAGTTGTAGGTGTATAATATACTCTATATGTTTGTTTATCAGTAATTACTTGACGATTAGATATTTCATCTCCTTCTGAACCTGTCTCTTATACACATCTCCGAGCCCACGAGACGCGTAGTAATC
>OWJB01000395.1_pt1 | contig 19410 bp, 13 predicted proteins | sample 1732861 | NCBI WGS metagenome assembly OWJB01 (sample SAMN05065762, study PRJEB22554) | human gut metagenome | biome: ENVO:2100002; feature: ENVO:00000062; material: ENVO:00002003 | host: Homo sapiens | place: USA
ATATATTAGTATTGGTTATTGCCTTGTTTATGCGAGGAAGGATATGGACAAAGATAAGGTACAACTTCCGTACATCTTGAACAAAAGGTAAATAAGAACTATATCAAAAAGTAAAAAGTGAATTCTTTCTGTACGTCTGCTTGCAGCTTGTACGCCTGCTTGCGTTTTCTTGTACGTCTCGTTGCGTTTAGTACGTTTCCTTGCTTTTTCTCATATAAAATCACTATTTGCACATACAGAAACCGTTGGAATTATTACCTTTGTGAACACACCAACCAAAACAAGCTATGGATACTAAAACACTTATTCTGCTTTTCGCGTGTCTCGTACCTCTATTTACGGCTTTGGTAGGCGCTGTCATTGAAGCCGCTTCATTGCAGGATAGCGTTACCCTACATGAGAAAAGCGTCAAGCGAGTGTTGATGTGTTATTTTTTTGTGTTTATACTTATCGGCTGTTGTGTGGCAGTGAGGTTAGTGCAGGAGGATGTTTCCTTGTTTTTGAGTTTTCTTACAGTCTTTTCTTTTTCCATGGCTCCTGTTCTCTATTTCCGCTTTATAGATGTGCTTACTACCGAAGCGGAGAATAATGGAAACATACGTCCGGGTAAATATTATCTGCTTTTCTTTTTAGTGATAGTAGCTTGTTGTGCACCTTATACTGTAGTTCGGTTTATGCTGACGGTGGTTTGCATGGTGTTTGCTCTTCGGAGAATAGTAGTCTGCTACCGGCACAACAAGACTACCGGCCCGTTGTGGGAGAAGTGGTTGTGTCTGGCTTGTTTTTTATGTGTATTGTCCGTGGTGTGGTCGGGAGCGATTTTGCTGACAGTATGGCGGCAGACAGTAGTGTGGTGCCTGCCGTTGGCGGTTATTGCCGCATGGATACAGGCTGTCTTTCTCTGCTGTTATTCGTTCAATCATCGTTCGTTGCTTTTTCTGCCTTTGTCTGTGGTGCCTGCTCCGCTTCGCATACCTTCCGGTGAGCGGTTGTCCGGTCGGCATGAGAATGGACGACACCGTAAGTATATGCGCTGGACATTGGCAGGTGTCCCCCTGGAGGTAGAGCCGATGCCACTGACACGCAAGGTATTCGAACGGCGGGTGGTCGGAGAGAAGTTATATCTCATCCCACAACTACGGTTGTCCGACTTGACGGAATTGTTCAATATCAATCGCAGCTATCTTTCCCGTTTCATCAATACGACCTATGGTTGTGGATTCAACGGGTATATCAACCGCCTGCGGTTGCACGAACTGGAACGGCTGATGAAGTTACCTTGCAACAAGGGAAAAACTGCCAACAAGCTTTATCCGAAAGCCGGTTTTCCCAATTATCAGGTATATCTTAGAATAAAGAAAGAGGTGTATAAACGGGATATTATGCCTTTGCCGGACACAAACCCTACTAATATGAACACATGATGATGAAAGAATTTTTGCAATATACCGGATTTTGTGCTCCGATCATCTCTTCGTTGAGCTGTGCGGTGATGCTTGTCATACACCGTCGTACATATGGCAAGTCGGAAGACAATATATTGTACCGCCTGCTTATTATTTATTTCTTCGCAATCAGCCTGTTGTGGGCTTTTTCGTTGATTTATGTCTATTTCCCCCGGTTGTATGTACATATCAACATCATTTATTATCTCGGGCTGTTTTGGGGACAGGTGGTGTTTTATCAGTTTATCTATACCCTTACCCGTCTGCCGGGAGAGAAGGCGTTTTCCCGAATCCATTATCTCGTTCCTTTGTTGATTGTCGGGGTATTTGCCGTGTGGTCGGCTTTTGTGCCTTTTGAGTGGCAGATGTATATCGTGACTTCACGCGGGGAGTTTGCACCGGGATATGAAGCCTATTCATGCTTGTTTACTTCCCGTTTGATTTTCAGAGGGATATGGAATATCCTCTACACTGTGCTGGCCTGGTGGAGATTGTTGGCCTATCGCCGGAACATAGCTGATTACTCGGCGAATGCAGGACGTTCCTCGTTGTCGTGGGTGACGCTTTTACTGGTGCTTTCGTTCAGTTTGGTTCCGCCGTCGTTGCTTTCTGCCATCTTTCCCAAGAAAGTGTTGATTTCGTCAATCATGTTGCTGGTGCCGCAGCTTCTTTTGGTGCTTCAACATGCCATTGTGTGTTACAATATGGCGGTAGGCAATTTTGTCGTCATCCGCTATCCCGAAGAGAAGGATTCTGAAGATGGTGATGAAAAAGAGGAAGCAGGCCGCCCGAATCGGCAGGAAGGGGATGAAAACAGGCGTTCCGAACGTCGTCGGAAGTTTGAAAAGTATATGCATGAGCATCGCCCGTATCTGAATCCCGAATTGAGGATTACGGACTTGATACCGGCTTTTCGTACGAATCGCACTCATTTGTCACGGTTTATCAACCGTGAGTTCGGGATGAATTTCTCGCGATATATCAATATGTTGCGTCTGCAGGAAATGGAGGTATTACGGAATGATCGCTCATGTGCACACCTTTCCGAAGAGGAGCGGGCTTGTATGGCGGGATTCGGAAGTTTTCGGGGATATATCAGGGTAAAGAGGATGATAGGGCAGGAAGAAAAGAAAAAATAATAGAAAGAAGATATGGATACGATGCATTATTATGGTGATTTGGGGATATTCTTTTATTATACCCCGATAGTCTGCTCGTTTGCGATGGCATTTGTGTTGCTTATCAACCGGAGGCGGACACGTCCGCAGTTATGGTTGGCAGTGATTTTTGCTATGTTGGGGATAGGGATGGTTGGCAGTTTTCTGGTCGACAGGTATTTTAGTGTGAATCATCGTGAGATATTCCGTCCGGTCAATTTCATCTGCTCCACGGCTTCGTCGGTGACTGTATTGTTTTATTATGTTTCATTGATGCGTCCACGGTTGATGAACCGCAGGTTTATTGGGGCGTTCTGTGGCGGGTGGGTGTTGTTTTCACTGTTGCTGATAGCGGCGTTTGTTTCTTCAGCCCGGATTCATCCGGTTCAGGATGTGCACAAGTTGGTGAACCTTTCGTCTCCGGCAGTGATAATGGGGATTTTGGTTGGTTTGTGTGTAGTGGTGTTTGATGTTTGGCTGGCTTATTTTGTTATTCGTATGTATCGTATGCACCGGAAGTTTATCAGTGAGACTTATTCGTTTGCAGAAGGAATCACGTTGTCATGGGTGGGGATTACGATAGCGATGTTTGCTTTGATGGGGATTCTTGATGTGATATGGATGGTGAATTCGACTTCAGGATATAAGATGTTGTTCCATTTGTTTTCGCTTGCTGCTATTGGGGTGATATTTTGGTACGGTTTCCGGCAGGGGGAGATTCCCGTGCCGGATGAGAACGGAAAGGAATCCGCATTGGGGAACGAATATTCTGCCATTGAAAGCGGTCGTCCGGTTCCCGTTCCTACGGATGAGAAGCAGAGGTTACTCAAAAACAACTTACTGGAGTATCTGCACAGCAAAAAGCCTTATCTGAATCCCGAACTGTCTCTGAAAGATGTTTCCCTGATGGCCGGAATGAACCAGTATGGGCTTTCACGATTTATCAATAAGGAGTTTGGCGTGAACTTCTATACGTTTATCAATGATTTCCGCATCGAACATGTGCTTCATCTGATAAGCCTGAATACGGGAACCATGAATATTGATACGCTTTTTGCGGCTTCCGGCTTCAAGAGCCGTACTGTTTTCTTCAAGTATTTCAAGGAGAAGACGGGGTGTAGTCCGCAGGAGTATATTGAGAAGCATAAGAAAGTGGAGAAGAAAGGAGGACGGAAGAAGAAAGGGGAGACGGAGGGAATAGCATAACATATTATGTTATGCTGGAAGAAGGGCTTCGCCAGAATCGGAATTGTTCTGTTTTGATTCTGACGAAGCCCTGACTATATCAGTACTGTAATTGATTAAAATTTCATTTGTCGTTCATTCTCATCATCCACTACAGCCATCATTCCTTCTACCTGTGCAAGAGCCAGCATACGTCCGTGGAAAGAATATCCCGGATTGTAGCCTTTGTCTTCATCTCCCAGCATCATTCGTCCGTGGTCTACACGCATCGGTAATCCCGGATTTTCCTTCTCGAAGATACGGATAAGGTCAATCAGATGTCCTCTTCCCGTGAGATGGGAGCTTTCAATAAAGTTTCCACCTTGCATGGCAGCTGTGCTGCGCAGATGTACGAAGTGGGTTCTTTTTGCAAATTTCTTAGCCAACTCACGTGTATCGTTATGCTCGCCTGCACTCAAAGAGCCTGCACAGAAAGTCAATCCATTATGAGGATTATCTACGGCATTCAGGAACCATTCAATATCACTTTCATTGGTAACGATACGTGGTAATCCTAATACTTGGAATGGAGGGTCATCCGGATGTACGCACATATTAACTCCATATTCTTCGCATACAGGCATGATTGCAGATAAGAAATAACGCATATTGTCACGCAAAGCATCCCGGTCTATATCTTTGTACAAAGCAAGTAACCGCTTGAAGATGGAAACCGGATTTTTATCTCCTTCCTTGATATTGCCATTAACAAAACCTTGAGTCTTGACAATGATTGTATCAATCAGAGCGTCTTTCTCTTCTTCTGTGATTACCTTATCCAATTCGGCAACTTTCTGAAGTTCTTCTTCAGTATAATCCTTTTCAGCTCCTTCACGTTTCAGGATTCGGATGTCGAAATAAGCGAAACGGATACGGTCGTAATATAGGGAACTAGTACCATCCGGCCAAGGGTGTTGCAAGTCTGTACGTATCCAGTCGATAACGGGCATGAAGTTGTAACATACTGTCTTTATGCCGCATTTACCTAAATTGGTAAGGCTTATTTTGTAGTTCTCGATTAACTGTTCACGTTCTGCTCCTGCATATTTGATTGCTTCGCATACAGGAAGACTTTCCACTACCGACCAACGTAAACCATAAGATTCGATGTATGATTTCAAATCGTTAATAGCTTCTACTGTCCATATTTCACCATTCGGTACATCATGCAGGGCAGTGACAATCCCTTCTACCCCTATTTGTCGGAGCATCGGCAAGGTTATCTTATCCTTTTTGCCGAACCATCTCCAAGTCTTTTCCATCATAGTCTTTCTCTTTATAACAGGCTATTATTTATTGCTTAAACTCCGCTGAATGCACTGAAACCACCATCAATAGGTAACATTGCTCCGGTTACGAAGCTAGCGGCTTCACTACATAGGAAATGCACTGCACCATTCAACTCTTTGATGTCACCGAAACGTTTCATTGGAGTTTTAGCCAATACTTTCTTGCTTCTATCTGTCAATGAACCATCTGGATTGATGAGTACACGACGGTTTTGGTCGCCGATGAAGAAGCCCGGTGCAATAGCGTTTACACGGATACCATCACCGTATTTAAGTGCCATTTCGCTTGCCAGCCATTGAGTGAAATTGGCTACGGCAGTTTTTGCAGCCGAATATCCCGGTACACGGGTGATAGCGCTGTATGCTGCCATTGAGGATACATTAATGATACATCCTTTGCCTTGTTTTGCCATTACTTTACCGAATATCATAGACGGATAGACTGTTCCATTCATATTCAGATTAGTCACTTTTTCCCAGCAGGAAATATCCATATCATAGAAGTGTTGATCCGGCTCAAGGGTAGCTCCCGGCATATTGCCACCGGCAATGTTCAATAGAATATCGATCTGTCCCCATTTAGCTACGATTTCTTCGGCTACTTTCTCCAGGCTGGCGATGTCAAGTACATTACCGATGATACCGATTACATCGTCACCGTATTGCTTGAGTTCAGCCACACGGTTGTCCAGTTGCTCCTGACGAATGTCAATAGCTACTACTTTTGCTCCCTGCTGTACAAAGTGTTGGGCAATATTTCCGCCCAGTACACCACCTGCTCCGGTAATAACAGCAACTTTACCGGCAATACTAAATAATTCGTTCATGGTTTCTATCAAATGTTTTTATGAATGGATGCAAAAATAGCGGGTTTTTATACATGCTATGATGCGTATTTTTGCAAGATATTTACCTATCTTTGCAAAAGCAGTTTAGAAAGGAGATTTATGAAGAAGATAATGAATGAGAAGTTGACTATTACGACTTCCAATCCCGTCCGTGCCCGCTTTTATGAATATCCGCGTTTCACGTATCCGTGGCATTTTCATAGTGAGTATGAAATTATCTATGTGGAGAAGGGAGAAGGGGATTGTCTGGTGGGTGACAGCATTATCTCCTATTCAAAAGGTGATTTGATTCTTTTCGGTTCCGAACTGCCTCATAGTATGCAAAGCCCGCCGGACGACGGGGAAGAATCTGATAACGAAGAAAAATCCGAACTGAAAGTAAAAGGAGTGAATATTCAGTTTGAGAAAGATTTTATGCATTATTCTATTTCTCAATACTCCCAGTTTATTCCTATCAGGAATTTATTGGAGGATGCTTGCAGAGGAATAAAATTCACAATTACCCGTTCGGGGAAAATCATTAAGTTATTGAAACAGATTCCTTCTGCTAAAGGAGCAGATCAAATTATCCTGTTGCTTTCACTTTTACAGATGATGGCTATCAGCAATCATAAGAAATATCTGACTACTTCTCATTATACTCCGTCCCCTTCGATTATGCGTAATGAAAGAATGGCAAAGGTGATTGCCTATTTGAATAAACATTATACCGAGTCTATCGGTCTGGATGAAATTGCTTCTTATACAGCGATGAACCCTACTGCTTTCTGCCGATACTTTAAAGAAAACACAGGAAAGACATTCAAAGAGTATGTACTTGATATGCGTATCGGATATGCTTGTAAACTATTGAATAGTAGTATGATGAATATATCTCAAATCAGTGCTACTTGCGGATTTGAATCACCTGTACATTTTAACCGCATCTTTAAAAGGGTGACAGGAATGACACCGACTTTATATAGAGAGCAGATGGAATAAGCTTTTCAGGCAATAAACATTTGAGTATAATTTCTTCCTCGTTCGTATATAATAGGAAAGATGAATAAACATGAACGTAAATAGAATGAAGAAAAGAATTTTGCTTTTGTTGTTGGTGATACCGGCATTGGTAAAAGCGCAAGATGTGATGACAGAAACCCGTCAGGAACTGACGTCTCCTGATGGAGCTTATCGTTTTACCTTTTATCAGCGCACGGTGGGAGAGGATAATGCACAAATGTATTATACCTTGACTTATAAGAACCGTCCGGTGATTGAAGAAAGTAAATTGGGAGTTCTGATTGAGAATCAGTTGTTTGAGTCGGCGTTGGGTATACCAAATGATACCTGTCATTTTTGGTGTGAAAATCTGAAGTTGACTGGGACTGAACAACGAAAGGCGGATGAAACATGGAAACCTGTATATGGTGAACGTGCGGAGGTTCGTGACTGCTACAATGAAATGATTTTGAAGTTTAAGAAGGGAGAAGGGAAAGGTAATAAAGACGGTGGCTATGATAAGCGTAAGAATTACTTTATGGATATTATAGTTCGCGCCTATAATGAAGGGGTTGCTTTCCGCTATCATTTTCCGGAAATGACAAACGGGCTTTTCTTACATATCGTCGGTGAGCAGACCAGATTCACAATGCCTGAAGGAACGATGGCATATTACGAACGTTGGGCACAAGGCCCTTGTATACTTCGTCCGTTGGAAGGATGGGGCAAAGAGGAGAGTGAGCGTCCTTTGACCTTGAAACTGCCTGATGGATTATCTGTAGCTTTGTTGGAAGCGGAAATGGTGGATTATGTTCGTGGTAAATTCCGTTTATCGGCAGAGAAACCTTCCACTTTGGAGACAAGCCTGTATAGTAGTGTCGATATTATTTCTCCTTACAGTACTCCGTGGCGTGTAATCATGGTTGGCGAACGTCCGGTCGATTTAATTAATAATAATGATATTGTCTTGAATCTGAATCCGGCTTGCAAACTGGCTGATACTTCTTGGATTAAACCCGGGAAAGTATTTCGTTCGGGCGACTTGAAACAAGATAGAGTAAAAGCAGCCATTGACTTTGCGGCAGAGCGTGGTATCCAGTATGTGCACATGGATGCAGGATGGTACGGGCCGGAAATGAAGATGAGTTCGGATGCTACTACTGTTTCTCCTGATAAAGACCTCGATATACCCGCTTTGTGTAAATATGCCGAATCGAAAGGAATCGGACTTATGGTGTATGTCAATCAGCGTGCATTAGTGCAGCAGTTGGATACTCTGTTGCCTTTGTATAAAAAATGGGGATTGAAAGGTGTCAAGTTCGGTTTTGTACAGATAGGTAATCAGCGTTGGAGTACCTGGCTACATGAGGCTGTCCGTAAATGTGGAGAATATGGTCTGATGGTAGATATTCATGACGAATATCGTCCGACAGGTTTCAGCCGTACTTATCCTAACCTGATGACGCAGGAGGGTATTCGTGGAAATGAAGAAATGCCGGATGCCACACACAATACGACTCTTCCTTTTACCCGCTATCTGGCAGGTGCAGGAGACTATACGCTTTGCTATTTCAATAATCGGGTGAAGAATACGAAAGCACATCAGTTGGCGATGGCAGCTGTGTATTACAGCCCTTTGCAATTTATGTTTTGGTATGACAGACCGGAATTCTACCAGGGAGAAGAAGAACTGGAATTTTGGAAAGCAATTCCGAGTGTATGGGATGACAGCCGCGCGTTAGATGGAGAAATTGGTGAATATATCGTTCAGGCACGTCGTTCGGGGAATGACTGGTTTGTAGGAGCAATGACGAATACGGAAGCCCGCACAATTACATTGACTACGGATTTTCTGGAACCGGGTAAGAAGTATATGCTTCACCTGTACGAAGATGATGACAAGCTAAATACACGGACGAAAGTACGCAGTACTCATAAGAAGATAAAAGCCGGAGATAAGCTTGTTTTGAAGTTAAAAGCAAGTGGCGGAGCCGCATTGCATTTCACTCCATTGGAAAAATAAATTAGCTGTTTATAGATAAATGCAACTATAATAAATGCAATTATAAGAAGCATTATGAATAAATATATTCTTGTTGTTTTGTTCTCTCTGTTCATACAGACTACCCGGGTTGCAGCAGCTCCCTGGCAGTGGTCCGTAGAAATAAAAGAGCTGATTTCAGAAGAGACAAACGCCCATCCTTCTGCCTATCTATGGATACCGGAAAACTGCAAACAAGTCCGTGCCGTCATCATTGGGCAACATAATATGACCGAAGAGACAATTTTCGAGCATCCTGAATTTCGGAAGAATATGGGTAAACTGGGAATTGCAGAGATATGGATCACTCCCGGAATAGACCAACGCTGGGATGTGACAAAAGGTACCCAGCAAATCTTTGAAACAATGATGAAGAACTTGTCTGAAATAAGCGGATATACAGAATTGGAGTTTGCTCCGGTCATCCCTATCGGACACTCGGCAATGGCTACTTATCCGTGGAACTTTGCTGCCTGGAATCCCGAACGTACATTGGCTGTACTCTCTATTCACGGTGATTCTCCCAGAACTCATTTGACAGGTTACGGGCGTGCGAATTTGGATTGGGGAACCCGTACGATTGAAGGTATCCCTTCATTAATGGTAATGGGAGAGGACGAATGGTGGGAAGACCGGTTGATAACCTCTTTCGATTATCGTCGTGAATATCCGAATGCTCCCCTTTCATTTCTTGCTGATGCAGGACACGGACATTTCGACATATCCGATGAATTGATTGATTATCTTTCTCTTTTTCTGAAAAAGGCAGTGGAATATCGGTTGCCGAAACATTCGTCATCGGATATTCCGGTTCAGTTAATTCCGGTAGAAGTAAAGAATGGCTGGCTGGCAGACCGTTGGCGAAAGAATGAAAAGCCTACAGCTGAAGCCGCTTCTTATGATAAGTATGAAGGAGACAAGCACCATGCATTTTGGTATTTTGATAAGGAAATGGCAGATGCCACAGAAAAATATTACGCCAATGAGCGTGGAAAGACAGAGCAGTATATCGGTTTTGAGCAAAAAGGAAAACTGATAACTTTCAATCCGAAATCCCATGTACGTATGTCTCCTTCTTTTCAACCCGAAGCGGACGGAGTCACTTTCCACTTGAAAGCAGTGTACACAGATACGTTAAGGAACGAATATTCAAAAGAACACAGTACACGTCCCATTCGAATGTCGAGAATTTGCGGTCCGGTGGAAGTGGTGAATGATACAACTTTTACTGTTCGTTTCTATCGAATGGGATTGGATAATCCAAAACGTACAGGAGGCATCTGTCTGATGGCTTCCGTAAAACAGGATCATAAATACCGGAGTGCCGTTCAGCAGGTGGAGATTCGTATTCCTTACCGGAATAAGGAAGGGATACCCCAACGTATAATTTTCCCGAAACTATCCGATGTAAAGGCTTCAGTGAAAGAAATAAGTTTAAAAGGAACTGCTGACTCCGGCCTTCCGGTTTACTATTATGTAAAAGAAGGGCCGGCAGAGATAAAGAGGGATAAACTGGTATTGACTAAAATTCCCCCGCGTGCAAAATTTCCGGTAAAGGTGACAGTGGTAGCCTGGCAATATGGGCGTAGCGGAGAACCTAAAGTGCAGACTGCTGAAGCAGTAGAGCAGAGTTTTTATATTACCACCCGTTAGTTTGACAAAGAGATTGTTCAAGGAATCAGAGTACTAATTCCTTGAACAATCTTTCCAAAGTCTTATCTAAATCAGTAGAAAATCCCGGATGTGGGCGAGATACTTGTATGCAGGAACTTTTTACTGCAGTCAGCCAACGAAATCTGTCAGGAATATCCATATTGGCTATGGCTCCTCCTTCTTTATTTCCCATGCATATCTTGTCAAAGACCTGTAACCCTTCTTTCAGGCAATTCATATCCAGTTCGGAAGAAAACAGTTTTAGTTTGTTCTCATCTATCGTATAGAGGGATTTCAGGTATTTGGCTTGTTTGGAAAACAACACAATCCCCATATTGATAAACTCCTCTCGTTCTACTTTAGGAACGAAACGGATGACTGCGTATTCATATAAGTGCCTTTCTTGCATTTTGCGCTTCATTTACAAATGTTTCGGAATGTTTCATCCTTTCTTCTAAGAATCGAATATAAATGTCTCTCAAATCCTGTGGAGTTTCTGTGCCTTCTGTCCAGTTCAACCAGTCATCGGGAATAGCATTGACTATCTCACGGATTTTATCAGAAGTCAATATCTGCCTGAATTCAATATCTACCTCTTCCAGTTTATCGGCAAACGGCAGTAATACATGGTCTTTTATCTGTACAAAAGGAACCAGTGCCTGTTTTTGCCAGTTAGTCCAGGAATGGTGGAAATAAAGGGACGCCCCATGATCTATCAACCATAGTTCTTTGTGCCATATCAACATATTGGTGTTTTTAATGGTACGGTCTACGTTAGTCAGCAAGGCATCCAGCCATACTACTTGCGAAGCCGTTTTTCCATCTACTTGATGTACTATCGGATCAAAAGTCAACGAACCGGAAAGGAAATGCAATCCCATATTCAGTCCGCGACTCCATTGAAGTAAATCCTGTATCTCTTCGTCTGCTTCCGTTCGTCCGAAGGCCTCGTCCAGATTCAGAAAAACTATTTCGGGGACTCTGAAACCTAGTGCACGGGCTATCTCCCCACCAATCAGTTCGGCAATCAGCGCTTTTGTTCCGTGTCCTGCCCCCCTGAATTTGACTACATACTTAAATTCATCGTCAGCTTCGGCTAAAGCAGGCAATGAGCCTCCCTCACGCAGAGGAAGAATATATCTTGTAACATTTGCCGTACGTAAATCCATGTAGCTCCTTTCTTTGATTTGGGGAATAAAGATAGAACGTTTCAGATGAATTTTATAAGAAAGTGGGCTTTAAATTAAAGAATTGTAGCTTAATTAAATAATTTTGTGGCTTTGAGTGTTTGAGGCACCTTGTTCGTATCTTATAGATAAAAGATAGAAAATAGTATGAATAAGAAAGTTTTAGTTACGACAATCTTGTTTGGTTCATTGACAGTATCGGGTATAGTGTCAGCTCAATCTGTATATCCCGGACAACATCAGGGAAAGTTGAAAAAGGAAACAGTCGCTCCCCTTCAGGCGGAAAGTTTTGATTTGAAAGATGTTCGCCTGTTGCCAAGTCGTTTCCGTGATAATATGCTTCGGGATTCTGCGTGGATGATGTCAATAGATGTGAATCGTCTGCTACATAGCTTCCGTACCAATGCCGGTGTATTTGCCGGACGTGAGGGCGGATATATGACAGTGAAGAAACTGGGTGGTTGGGAATCTTTGGATTGCGAACTTCGCGGACATACTACCGGACACATGCTCTCGGCACTTGGTTTGATGTACGCAGCTACCGGCAGTGAGATATTCAAACTGAAAGGCGATAGCTTGGTTAACGGATTGGAAGAAGTGCAGAATGCACTGAAAAACGGATACTTGAGTGCTTGGCCCGAGGAACTGATAAACCGGAATATTCAGGGAAAAGGTGTATGGGCTCCTTGGTATACTCTGCACAAACTTTTCTCCGGACTGATAGATCAATATCTGTATGCGGATAATAAGAAAGCATTGACTATCGTCACCCGAATGGGCGATTGGGCATACAATAAATTGAAACCCCTTAGTGAAGAAACACGTAAACTTATGATCCGCAATGAATTTGGCGGTATCAATGAGTCATTCTATAATTTATACTCAATAACGGGAGATGAACGTTATCGCTGGTTGGCGGAATATTTCTACCACAATGACGTAATCGACCCTTTGAAAGAACTTCGCGATGACTTGGGAACGAAGCATACCAATACTTTCATCCCGAAAGTGATAGCTGAAGCCCGCAACTACGAATTAACCCGCAACGAGACAAGCAGGAAACTTTCGGAATTCTTCTGGCACACCATGATTGACCATCATACTTTTGCTCCGGGATGCAGCAGTGACAAAGAACACTACTTTGATCCGAAGAAGTTATCTCAACATCTGACCGGCTATACCGGAGAAACTTGTTGTACCTATAATATGCTCAAACTTAGCCGCCATCTTTTCTGCTGGACGGGCGATTCATCTATTGCAGATTATTACGAAAGGGCATTGTATAATCACATCTTGGGACAACAAGACCCTGAAACAGGTATGGTAGCTTATTTCCTGCCTTTGCTTTCCGGGTCTCATAAACTGTATAGCACAAAAGAGAACTCTTTCTGGTGTTGCGTAGGTAGCGGATTTGAGAATCATGCAAAGTTTGGAGAAGCCATCTACTACCATAACAATCAGGGAATATATGTAAATCTATTTATCCCTTCACAGGTAACCTGGAAAGAAAAAGGACTGACAATCCGCCAGGAAACGGAATTCCCACAGGAAGAAACAACGCGTTTTACTCTCCGTACAGAAAATCCTGTTCGTACCACCATTTATCTGCGCTATCCTTCGTGGAGCAAGGATATAAAAGTGTTGGTGAATGATAAGAGAATATCTGTAAAACAGAAACCTGGTTCTTATATTGCCATTACCCGTGAATGGAAAGATGGCGACCAAATCTCGGCTACTTATCCGATGCAAATCAAATTGGAGACTACCCCGGATAATCCGAACAAGGCAGCTCTGTTATATGGTCCATTGGTATTGGCGGGAGAACGGGGAACTGAAGGTATGCAAGCACCTGCTCCTTTCTCAAATCCGGCTCTTTATAATGATTATTATACCTATAATTTTCATGTCCCAGCACATTTGCGTACCTCTTTGAAACTAGATAAGAAACACCCTGAACGTGCCTTGCAACGTGTAGGAAGTGATTTGAAGTTTACGACAGAACAAGGAGATGTGATTCGTCCGTTATACGATTTGCATCACCAGCGCTATGTCGTATATTGGGATTTACAATCAGAAAAATAGATAGTAAACAACGATATGAAGAATCGTTTATTAATTGCCGTTTTTGTAAGTATCTGCTTTTTGTCCGGTTCTTGCAAAATATCATCCGGTCAGGGAAGTCAGTATGATTTCTCTTCTTTGGATTCTGTTATCCAAGGATGGGTAGACAAGGGATATTACCCCGGAGCATCCATTTGTGTAGTGAAGAATGATACCGTCATTTTCCGGAAGAACTATCGGGACTATACGCCCGATACAAAAGTATATGTCGCTTCTGCCGGGAAATGGGTAGCGGCTGCTGTCATTGGCGCAGTGGTAGACCGTACTGATTTGGGATGGGATGATCCGGTAGAAAAATGGTTGCCGGAATTTAAAGACGATGCTAAAGGTAAGATTCCTCTCCGGCAATTATTATCCCATACATCAGGAGTACGTCCATATCTTCCCGAGCCCCGTGTAGATAACTATAATCATTTGGATTCGGCAGTCACTGAAATTCTTCCTTTGGATACAGTCTTTACTCCCGGCACTCGTTTTGAATATGGCGGACTTGCCATGCAGATTGCCGGAAGAATGGCAGAAGTGGCGATGGGAAAGGAGTTTGAAACTCTTTTTCAGGAACTGCTGGCACAACCTTTGGAGATGAAGAACTCTCATTTTACCCCAATCAATACGGACGGTGGACATGCACCCATGTTAGGGGGCGGACTATGTACTACAATGAATGATTATCTTCACTTCCTGTCCATGATTTATCACGATGGAGTGTATAATGGCAAGCAAATTATATCAGCAGAAACAGTGAAAGAAATGCAGGCCGACCAAGTGAAGGATGCCATCATCCCTTCGCATGACTCGGATAATTATGTAGCGAAAGGACTGGGACAATCCCACAATGGAATCTACGGATTAGGAGAATGGCGTGAATTAATAGATAAAAAGACAGGTGAAGCCTATCAGATTAGTTCACCGGGATGGGCTGGTGCTTATCCGTGGATAAATAAACACGATAAGGTTTACGGATTCTTCATTTCTCATGTAACAGGTTCTTCTGCTAAAGAAGACGGTTTCTCTTCTTTCTTCGGCAGCCCTGTCATTTCACGGACTGTTTCAGAAATACTGAAAGGCAAGCCATTGGTTGTCAAACAAGGACGTATCAATGTAGGAAACGGCTCTCTATACTATGAAGAAGCTGGTCAGGGTGAACCGATAATTTTTGTTCACGGTCATTCGCTCGACCATCGTATGTGGGATGAACAATTTTCTGTGTTTGCGAAAAAGTATCATGTCATTCGCTATGATTTAAGAGGATACGGCATTTCTTCTGCCCAAACAGAAGATTATCAATTTATGCATGTTGAAGATCTGGTTACTTTAATGGACTCTTTACATCTCCAAAAAGCGCATATTGTCGGGCTTTCTTTGGGTGGATTTATCACTGCTGATATGTTGGCGTATTTCCCAGACCGGATGTTATCAGCTTTTTTAGCCAGTGGAAACATCCGGAAGTCGAAAGGTCCCAGTGAGCCGATGACTAAAGAAGAAGCAAAGGTACGTGATGAAGAAATAGCTGCCCTGAAAAAGAAAGGAGTGGAGGTGATGAAGAAAGAGTGGTTTGAAGGATTAATGAAATCCGGTGGAAGTCAACGTGAGCGGATGCATGTGCCTTTGTGGCAGATGATTGACGAATGGGATGCATGGCAACCGCTACACAAAGAAGTACGGGTAGTAGCAGGACTGGATGCTATTGAAAAATTAAAGAAGAGTCACCCTGCCGTACCTGCCTTAATTGTGGAAGGTCATTCTTCTGATAACAAATTCTTAAAAAATCCTCCCATATTGGAATATCTACCTAATGGAAAGCTGAAGGTCATAGAGGATTGCGGGCACATGATAAATATGGAGCGACCGGAGGAATTCAATGCAGCTTTAGAAGAATTTTTAATCAATATTGAACAGTAAAATAAAAGCAATAAATATCATGAAACAAATAGTTCTATGTCTGATCGGAATATTATTTGCATCGTTTGTATCTGCACAAAAGATAAATCATCCTTCGCTTTTGTACACCCCTCAACGCATTCAGCTGGTAAAACAACGTATGCAGAATGAACCGAAATTGCAGGAAGCCTGGGAAGATATTCAGAAAACTGCGGATGAAGCCTTACAGAAGAAAGATTTCAACCGGTTGGATTATTTATCGTTGGCCTATCTGATGACGGATAATAAAGAGTATGCAGATGTAATCAAAGAGATCCTTTCGAAAGCTGTGGAAGCTGAATCCTGGGGAGATATGGAAATGATGGCACGTATTCCTGCTTGGCGTTCGCAACTGGGCATGGCACATAAGAGTTTCCTTTCTGCCATAGGGTATGATGCAGCTTATAACATCATGTCTTCTTCCGAAAGAAAAAAGATTGCCGAAGGCTTGAAACGATTGGCTGTAGAACCTGCATTGGGCGACTGGCTGCTGGAACCTACCCGTATTCATTCTTTGAATTCTATGGGACATAACTGGTGGACTTCCTGTGTATGTCAGGGTGGAATATTAGCATTAAGCCTACAGAATGAACTTCCCGAAGTAAAAGATTGGGTGGAGCAACTTCATGAATCACTTCCCGAATGGTTTGATTTTGCAGGCGATGCCTTGCAGCAGAAAGCAAAGAGCTTTGATGAGGCCGGAGGAATGTATGAAAGTCTGAATTATGCAAACTTTGGTATTCAGGAAGCTCTATTGTTTCGGATCGCTTGGATAAACACTCATCCGGGACAAAATCCCGGCGATATACCCCAATTGGCAAAACTTCCGAACTACTTTTCTCAAGTATGCTATCCCCGTACAGGTATGCTGCATAGTTTGAATTTTGGTGATAGTCATAAGAACGTATCAGCAGAATCCAGTATGATGTTATTGTATGCATTGGGACTGAAAGACCCGACTATTCTGTGGTATATAGCCCAAGTAGAGCAAGGACAGCATCGCGATGGATTTTTTCTGAATCGTCCGATGGGTTTTCTCTATACCCCTGATTTGAATAAAGCCCCCGTAACTCCCGATTTGAAAACCTCACAATTATTCTCGGATTTCGGTTGGGCCACCATGCGTACTTCATGGGAAAAGGATGCTACGATGCTTGCTGTGAAAAGCGGTCATACGTGGAATCATTCCCATGCGGATGCCAACTCCTTTATTGTTTTTCATAAAGGCGTTGATATTATCAAGGATGGAGGAAACTGCTGGTATCCCAATCCGAATTATCGCAACTATTTCTTCCAAAGCCAGGCACATAATGTAGTCCTGTTCAACGGGGAGGGACAACCTCGTGAACAACAGTATAGCGGCTCTACTTTGCGAGGAAATCTTTATCATCTCTTGGATGCAGGCAATGTGAAATATGTTTTGGCCAATGGAACAGGACCTGTCTCTAATAATTTCAGCCGTAACTTCCGTCATTTCCTGTGGATGGATAATGTGATTTATATGATCGATGATTTGAAGACACATAAGGTAGGACAGTTTGAATGGTTATGGCATACCAATGGAACCTATAAGAAATCGGGCATTGACGTAAATGTGACAAATGGAAATTCTTCAGTAGTCATTCGTCCTTTATATCCCCGTCTGCTGGCTAAATCAGATTTTGTGCACGACTATCCCGAAGATTTATATTGGGAAGAAATAGAAGCTCCTACGGAAGATCTGAAAGGAACCGAAAAATATTATTCATTCCATTTACCAGCCGAGGTGAACCGTGTGAAAGGAGTGACAGCTATTATTCTGAAAGACACTCCCGATGAAAAAGATCTGCCTCAAATGGAAAGACGTGAAGGGCAGGACTGGATAGGGCTTCGTATCCGTCATAAAGGTAAAATTACCGATTTATATATCAACCAACTGGCAGACGGAAGATTAATGCACAGTAATTCATGGATTATGCCCGATGGCTGGATGACAGATGCTTATATGTTTGCAGTCTCTTACCCGGAAGGTACTGAAGCAAAGGACGCTAAGGACTTCTTCATTGCCTACGGAAGTGCATTGAGACGGGATAATGAAACCTACTTCTCGTCATTGGCTAAACTATTCGTTATTCAGAAAGCAGAAGATAAGAAACTTAATCTTTGGATAGACGGACAGCCGAAGATAAATACCACTTTTAGAAGCACAAAGAAGCCTGTGTCTGTAGAAGTGAATGATAAGAAAATCCCGGTAGTTTATCAGAAATCGCAGGTAAAGGTGAAACTTTAAATAAGTATATCCGGGATAGATTCTATCTTTTTAAAGAGAGTAAGTTCCTTGTTTTTTGTGCAAACCTATATAAAATCCGAGATATTTTATGTAGGTTTGCATTGTTTCGTTAAATATGAATCCTCTATGCATAATCTAATACGACATATAGTAAAGGTTTTAGTTACTCTTTGTCTGCTACTCATAAGTATGCCTATTTATCCGATTTCTTACTCTTTTCGCAGCATTTCCGAAACAGACGGACTTTCCGACCTGATGGTCAGCTCTTTTTATAAAGATTCATTAGGCTATATCTGGATTGGCACGGCAAGTTCTGTTGAACGTTTTGACGGAGTCCATTTGAAACATTATCCTATATTAGGGAATAATGAAAAACAAAAATGGGTGAATGTAATAACAGAGACGGCTGGTAATAGGATATGGATAGGAAATGATATGGGATTGTGGACGGTTCATAAGGAAACAGAAAAACTGGAGCCCTTTAGTCCGGAGACTATTAATTGTGGTGTTCGTGCCCTTTTACCAACTCGGGATGGAGGATTGTATATAGGTAGTGAAAAAGGATTATTTATCTATCGAAATAATCAATTGGAGCGACTGGCAGTAAGTTCCGACATCTTATCGGCAGAAAATTTCATCGTTGCATTGAATTTGGATGAAAATGGAGCTTTATGGATTCTTACCAAAGGTGGATTACATTCCATGAATATTTCAAACCGAAAAATAACCTCTTATCCATACAAGCAGGGATTCTCCTATAGAAATATGACACGTATCGGCCAAAAGCTCTATTTAGGAACAATGGATCATGGGTTGCTATGTTTTGATAGCTCGACGGGTGAGTTTAAAGAAAATATTATTGACTTGGGTTGTAATGTTATCATGTCTCTCTCCAGTGATGAAAAGAATTTGTTGTATATAGGCACTGATGGAAACGGGGTACATTTTGTTTCTGCGAATAACATGAAGATTGTTCGTACCTTTTGTTACGAATCGGGAAATAAACAGGCGATCCGTTCCAATTCTGTCTATGCATTATTGGTTGATAGGGAAGGAGTGATTTGGATTGGTTTTTATCAGCTAGGCTTGGATTATACACTATATCAGAGCGGATTATTTTCTACCTATGCCTATCTTCCTTATTTCGACTCCAAAGAGATGCCTGTTCGCGCAATAGCTGTTTCGAAAGACGAGAAACTGATAGGTTCGCGCAATGGACTTTTCTATATAGACGAAAAGAAACAGCGGTTTAAAAGTTTTAAGGTTCCCGAATTA
>OWJB01000407.1_pt1 | contig 19256 bp, 20 predicted proteins | sample 1732861 | NCBI WGS metagenome assembly OWJB01 (sample SAMN05065762, study PRJEB22554) | human gut metagenome | biome: ENVO:2100002; feature: ENVO:00000062; material: ENVO:00002003 | host: Homo sapiens | place: USA
GCACCACCAGCGCCGGGACCGCCGTGAGTTACTCCACCACCGCCACCACCGCCAGAGTATAGAGTATTACCAGTTTCACCAAAAGCTCTGGTAGTTCTACCTTGTCCTGGACGATTGCTCCAACCGTTACCATCTGAAAATCCGTTTTCACCCGCTCTTATAACTGGATGCGAATCTAAATCATTGTATCCACCTGAACCACCAGTAGAACCACCTGAGGCACCGCTTCCTGAATTAGCGTTGAAACCTCCGTATCCGCCATTAGCCGTACATAAGACAGCGCCGCTTCTTGATACTGATGTTGTACCTCCTGTACCGCCTGCACCACTAAGCGTACCATTGGGTGCTCCTCCGGCACCTACTACACAATTTAATACTTGTCCGGCCGCCACGCCAATATTAGAAACAGTAGCAGTATATCCACCGCCGCCTCCACCGCCGCCTTGTTGATAGGCTTCTTTTGTAAATCGGTATCCGTTACCACCACTGCCTCCACCGCCTACGCAAAATATATCCGCAGATGTAAATCCATCTGGAATTACGTAATCCTGCGTTCCGGCTATCGTAACCAACGAAGGTCCTACGGTCGTATATACAGCATTTTTAACTGACGATGGGTCATATACCGGACTGTATATCTCTCCAAAGTTTGTTGTGGCATACCCAAAGCATGTAAAATAATAAGTGGTATTTAATGCTGGTAAATCCATAAATGCTTGTGACCAGCCTCCAGGAGTAACATTGTCTCCTGCTCCTGCATAAATTGCATCCCAAGCAGGCGCATTCCAAGCTGGATATCCACCCGTACTGGCTTTTATTATTACTCCGCAATAAGGTTTTCCAGGAGCCGCATACGGATTCTGCCATTTCAAAAGTACTCGGCGTCCACTATATGCGGCTACGTTAAAAGACAGTATACTATTTACTGTCATGGTTCCGGTCTGAGGTTCGTCGCTATTAGCTCCATAAAATATTTCTCCGTTCAGTACGTGAGCGGAAATAGCGGTCAAACCATCTGTATCTGCTCCTCCACTGCCGTGTATAATTGCTTTCAATCCCTATTCCTCCTCTGCTGAGCAGCCCCTTAACCATACAGCAAATTCCGTGGCCGGTTTCTTGCTGTAGGAGGTTACCGTCAATATGCCATCTGTATTACACTCTGCATCATCAATCATGTTCAGGTATTTTCTTCGTATTTTTATTTTTTCTGCCTTCTGCGCCGCCGTAAGTTCGCTGTCGCTCTTTATCAGCCCCACATACAGCTCAATCGCATCTGTTGTCTTAAGATGTTGCACTTTTATGTCTGCTGTGTATGGCGCAGCGGATTGTGCGAATGCAGGGATGGTAATTAGTTTGTCATTCCTCAGGGCATTCACTGCCCTATTCGTAGCGTTAATGTCATTCTGACCAAAACTGTCGCCTTTTTGTGTATAGGCAGTGACATCTGATATGTTATAGGTGCCATCCTCGTTCTGGGTCAACCTCCATCGTCTGGAACCCTCATACATATCATCCCTATAATCTGTTTTTAAACTCATTATTCAAATGCACCTCCATTAAGCGTGAAAGCCAGGCGTCTGATTCCTTCGGCCCTTCCTAATATGTTCCTGTATATCTTCAGGCAGGCGGATTCAATACGGTTCAGCTCTTGCCAGTCGATGAATGGGCCGTTGTCATGATAAAACTGCCTTTCTCCTACATCGAAGGGGAATGTCCCTACGCAGACATGGTCTATATTGGCCTCAAAGCGGTTAATTTCATCGGCATAAAACCCATAATCCTGATAGGTCTTATCCTCTCCCATCTCCTCAAACTTAAAGTCCGGCCACAGAGTAAGCGCCTGGGTCCGTATCTCATTGATGTTGCCCTTGATGCGGTTGTAGTCACCAATATTAAAATAATCACTGGCCTGCCAGTCTGTTTTTGGCTGTTGCCACATAACTCATGTCCCTCCTTGCCTTGATGGTACCGCTAAGCCCGCCATTAAATTTCAGGGTATGGTCCGTTACCCGTATCAGCAGGTCAGGCACATACTTATTTTCCAGGAATGCTATGTCGTTGGCATCAATCCGTGGCTCTCCCCGGTATGACAGATCATATTCCCGGTCTGATTTCATGTAGTCCCCAATCCAATCCGCCAGGTTCGCGGCATGGACCGTGTCGGACACAAGCGGATTATTCCACGCCTCCAGGCTGCCGGTAGGATTTAGCTGTCTGCTTACCTTGGACTGGGTAGTAACATATTCCCTGCCTGTCACGACCACCTCTGTCGGCCCTGTGATTCCTGTAAGCTCCACCGTTGCGTAATAGGCACTACTATCTACAATCTCACACCCATATTTCGGGATACTTGCAATACCAGTGAAATAGCCGATGAACTTATCACACCACTCTATATCCGGTTCATTCCCGATTCCCCAAGCTGCTGTCAAATCTACCAAAAGAAGTGAATCTATATAAAGCCTTTTGTTTCCATAGGTATAAATCCTTAGGTCCCACTCTCCTGTTGCCTCAACCGTGTCAATGGCTGATTTGGTATGCCACACTCCATCTGGCGCAATAGTCTCTGGACGTAGATTAATATTAAATGATTCTCTATTGGCAATCGCCCTGACCAAATCGCATTCATCATTTCCCGAATACTCACCGGGTGATTCCTCCCGCATGAAATTCCCCCGCAAGTAATATTTATGTCCGGATATCATCTGCACAGTTTGTACTATGTGGACTGCGTTTCCATCTTCTGAGACAACGTATGTGCATTTTCTGGCTGCGTCATACTGTGCGTTGAGCCATCCGGTCACGCCGGTATCAAAAGACCCATTCTGAACCATATTGGTTGCCTCCGCATAAACCGGGACGTATGTCTTTAAATCATAGGATGGATTAGAAAAATAAAACGTATATCGGTTGTCTAAAGCGGTTACACTTATGGTCTCCCTTGCCAGCTCCTTTGCATCCTCTGTACTGAGATTGTATATGGTGCGCACGACCTGCAGTTCCTTAACCTTGGTCAGTTGCGTGCCCTTTGGGGTCTTGGTCAGCTCCACACCATATTCCAGGACATAATCCGTGCTGTCACCGAAGGTTATGTTGTCCAAGGTCACACGGTTATTTGGGCACCCCTGGGTAAACTCCAGCACAAGATGGTCAAATTCCGGGAACTCATGGTTGACCACATGGGTCTGACTGAGTCCTGAGACAGCGTAATCCTCCACGGGCACATCATTGTTATAGGTATGGAACACGACCGTATCCGGCCAGTTCCTGCCAAACTCCAGCGTCAGTCCAAAGCATTTAAAAGCTGCCTCCATGGTTATGCTTATGGTTGGGTTTTCAGCGAACCTTCCTTCACCATCTGCCACAGAATCCGATATATAGCCGACATTAAGATAGGTCGTACCCTCAGCCTGCCGTGGAAGGAAGTACGCCGCCCCATCTGCAGCGGTATGATCCTGGCCAGCCGAGGCATACGCATCCTTCCCCGTGTGGTCCAGTACCGCCGCGGCATTGGAGAAATACGCCTCATCGTCAGAAGCCGCTTCCATATCCGGCACGAAACTGGATTTCAGGAATATCTTCCCTGCGCGGTCCAGATAGAGGATGCACCGGCCAGCATTGGCAATCAGCTGCAGGGCCTCCTTATGTGCCACCACCGGCATCGGATTAACCACTAGAACATTCTTAAGATATGGATCTATCCAGTAGTCCCGGTAATCCACTTGGGCATCTGTCATTACATCCACGGCCAGGTCATATAGGCTCATGCCATCCGGGTGATACTGGCCACGGTAATAGGTACCATCCATCCCCTCAAAACAGTCTGATGCCTGGAAGTCCATCTCCGTATCATCAGCTGACCATGATTTCAGTGCAAGTGACGTTCCCGGTATCCACTCAATCGTTCCATCATCCATGGCCTGGCCGTAAAGCGCCTCGATACTCTGACCAATTTCCAAGAAGTTCACTGTACTTTCTTCATTCTCCACATCATAGGCCCGGTCCTTATTATCCACCGTTACGGAAAAATCTATGGTTGGCAACTCCTCCGATATAGGACTGATATGTTCCTTTTTGGTTGCAGACAGTATTTTTTTGCTGTCAAAATAGATACCAATACCCATTGTAATTTGATTGATGCGGAACCGGCTTTGTCCGTTGACCATGGCAACCGGAACAAACCGTAAGAAGGTAGCTCCCTCAAAAATTTCCTCCGTCACATAATGGCCACTCATATTTCCAGCCACGTCCATAGTCCGGTTGTCTGAAATGATGGTAAATTCTATGGGATATGCCTTGCCAAATTCCACGGTCAGCCCTTTAATGTCGTATTGAACGGGAAACTGGATTTCAATTGCCCCCTGAAGGCCATCCGTCACGATTCCCTGGTTGAGCACCACGTCTGCTGCATCCCTGGGAAGGAAGTACATACTGCCATCCACCGTGGTATAATCCTGGTCACAGGTTGCATACAGCTCCTGTACCTTGTAGTTATCCATGGGCTTCACTAGGTCGGAATAATAAGTATACATATCCGGCTCAGGTATGTAGGCGGATGCCTGGGCCTGTTGGTTAATCAGGCCGATGGTGACACGCAGATGAGACAGTGGGTTCCTCCACTTCCTGCGCATCATGTCCTTATATTCATTGCTTGCCGCCTGCACTACTCCATCACCCCGCAGTCTATCAGATTCACCTTACAGTCTTTATACATGGTGGGCAGCCCATCCGGACCTATCTCGTCTATCTTGGCCGTCCGGTTCCCCGGATACATCCGCTCCGTCTTCCAGCAGTTGTTTTTCATGTCCGGAAACTTGACCGTCACCACAAACTCCTCAAACTCTTTAAGGATACTGCTCCAGGTCGCCGCATCCAGATAGGACCACTGCAGGCCGTCAATCTTATCCTGGTCACGGCCCACGCGCTGCCCTACGAATTCCCCCAGGGCATTCTTGCCCTGGTTCACGTTCGTAGCAATGGTTAAGCCAGGCCCCCGGTCATAGTTTGGATATTCATGTCCATTAATATAAATAGGCACTCCGGCCACCTCCTTACGTTGTGCGCAGCGTGTATCCGTTACGCTTATCCAGTTCAACAAGTTTCTTTTTAATTTCCCGGATATCTATGTTGACCGTTAAATCCATCTGTTCTATCAGGTCAATGATACGCTGCAGCAGGTTTGCCATGATGGAAAGATGCTGCTCACTCATGCCATTACTGCTTGTTTGGGACGCTAAAGCCACCGCCCGGTCCACCATTTCCTGCATCTTATCTTCAGGCGCCACAATCTCACCATAGTGCCGGTTATCACCAATCATGGCCAGCTGCGGGGTGTTGGCCCGGACGAAACCGCCTTGGGCCAACCGTGGAAGATGGATGTTCGGTATATTCGGGATAAAATCGGCGCCGATGCCCGGTATCTTATCCGCCACCTCATTTACGGCGTCTATCATGGCATTAATCGCATCAATAACCCTGTTGGCCATGTTCTCCACACCATCAATAATCATGTTGATAATGCCCTTTATATCTGCCCAGATACCGTCCCAGGTTTCTTTTGTCTTTTCCTTCACCGTGTCCCATGCGCCGGTAATCGCGTCTTTCATAGCCGTGAACTTCTCATCCACTGCCGTCTTGATTGTATCCCACAGGCCTGAAACAAATTCCTTAATGGATTCCCATATTTCTGATGTCTTACTCTTGACATTCTCCCAGGCTGTGCTGATGGATGTCTTGATAGCATTGAACAATGTATTGGCCAGAGACTTAAGCCAATTCCAAAGAGTATTCAAGAGTGCCTTAATTCCGTTCCAGATGGTACTGGTTGCCCCGGATATGGCAGTCCAAGCCATGTTAACAACGTTTTGGATGAATGTTACGGCACCAGATACAAGCTCCTTCAATGCCTCCCAGATACCGGAGAATATCTCCTTGATTCCTTCCCAGGCAAGGCTCCAATCACCTGTGAACACGCCGACAATGAAGTCAATCACACCACCAAGCGCCGTGAGCAATCCCTCTATGATGCCGGAAACGGATTCCCAGAATCCGATGAATGTGTCAATGGCATCCTGTAAACATGCAGCTATGACTGGCGCTACGTTGGTTATGAACCATTCAATGAATGGCTGTATGACTCCCGTCCACAATTTGGTGACCGCATCAGCTACTTTTCCACCAAACTCCAGGAACTTATCAATCAGCGGGCTCAGGTACTGGTCCTTAAATTCAACGAATCGGCCCGACAGGTTCTGCAATACTGGAAGGAAATATGTGTTGTAGACATCAAGCAACAGTGTTCCGATTTCCGTGAACCCTTGTTTGAAGGTTGCCAGCATTGGCGCCACATGTTCATCATATGTTGTGCCAATCTTTTCAAAAGTCTCCGCAACCAAATCTTTGATTGTAGAAAAGATAGGTTCAACCGCGCTGAATGTATCCTCCAGGGTTGTCCTGATATAATCCGCATTTTCTACGAATGGGGCTGTAATGGTGTCCAGCACATCTGCCGCAAATGTCCCAGCCAATTCCGTGGCCCCCATGAAGGCCTCGGAAAATATTCCGATAATATCTGCTGTAATCTGCTTCGCGCTGTTACTCCTGAGGGATGAAAATGCCGTTGCAAGTGCTTTGGAAAAATTCCCGCTTATCTCAGCAATCCTAGAACCGATATTGAGCATGGACACAATGTAGTCTCTAATCCGTTCGCTGTTCTGCTGCAGGAACAGGCTAATTCCACCCAATAAATTATCCGCTATGGATGCCCCGATGCTCGCCATGGAGCCCGCAATCTTGCCCAGGTTGATGGCCAGGATGTTAGTGAACCTGGTGGCGGCCTGTTCTACCTCTGGGGATGTGAAGATATCCGTCAGGCTGTCCTTGATGCTCTGGATGGACTCCCTCATGCTGTCCAGGACGCTGGTATCACCGAATCCAACCTTGAACCCTGCCATGAACAGGTTCTTAAGTTCATTGGCCTTTTCAATCAGCCCCGCGTATTTGCTGTCCATCTCATCCACGGCCGATGTATCAAGTTCGCCCATGTCGAACTCATCCGCAGAGTATCCACCATCCGTACCGCCTCCGGAACCTCCCCCGCCGGAATCCGTATCAGGATTAATGATATTGAGCTCATCAATCCCTGTCGTGGCACTCTTCATGTCCTTGGCTGCCTTCTTGGCTGCGCTGCCTGCTCCTCCTGCAGCTGCCCCTGCTTTATCAGCAGACTGGGCCATCGCTTCCATACCAGCCGTGGCCGCGGATGCGCCTCCCCCGCCCTTCTTACCGGTCACCATCTCCGTGAATGCCTTGAATGCATTGGCCAGGCTCATCAGCTTACTGATGATGCGGTTGATTACCTGTATGACCGGTGTCAGCACATTTATAAGACCCTGACCGATTGTGGCTTTAAGGCTGTCAAATTGGAGCTTAAGGACCCTAACCTGGTTTGCCCAGCCGTCAGCCGTCCGTATGAAGTCCCCGGATGCCAGTGACAGCTGGTCCTGCACAAACTTATACCGCAGGGCCACCTTCTCAGCCTCAGACATCTTGGCCGTTACCTTGCCATAGCCGTTCGCCAGGGCGTAACTGTCCAGGGCGCTCTGGGTCATGACGATGCCCAGGTCCTTAAGGGTCTCCGTCTCACCCGTAAATACAGATTTTAATTTGGTGTAGGCCTCGTCCTGGCTGGTGTTGTAGAAGGATGCCACATCACCGGCCAGGCCAGTCAAGGTCGTGGACATCTCATAGGCTGCCTGTTCACCAAAGCCAAAAGCCTTGGCCATTGCGCCAAAGGTGCCGGTAAACTTCTTGGCCATGGTCTCTGACAAACCAAAAGAGGTTATGGCATTATTAGCGAAGTCATCCACCTGTTTGGACATCCGTGGGAATGTGACATCCACCACATTCTGGACTTCCGAAAGGTCGGAACCCAATTCAATGCATTTTGCACCGAAGTCTATGATTTTTTTTACCGCAAATGCCGCCGCCAGGGCGGCACCTGCCTTTTTGGCCAGCCCCTGGATGCCCGCCATCTGCTGCTTGAATTGATTCTGGTTGACCACAAGGTCAAGGCCAATCTGGCCTACGCTGTCAGCCACGGTACCACCTCCTATCCACACATGGCTGCGAACATCTTCTCCAGGTTGGCCATTTCCTTCTCGAAGGTTTTCTCATCCATTTCTTTCATTTCCCGGTTACGCCAGTCATCATATATCCGGCGCTGGTCCTTTGTATAATGCTTGATAATGTCCTTATCCGTCTCTGACCGGATGGCCACCACCCGTCCCAAGGCAGTCTCCGGGGACAGGCCCGCAATCAGCGCCTTGAACTCGTCCCAAGAGACTGACTCAAATTCCTTCGTTCGTATACGCAACCCGTACTGCGACAAAAAGCTGGAGACTATCAGGTCCCAGTCCTCAAACATATCGTAGTACGGGTCACCGCTCTCCCCCGGCAGGTTCCTCCGTACCGGAAATAAGCTGGACGGCTTCCTGGACTACAATAATCAGGTCATTGAATCCCAGTTTCATCCTCTCTATCTCTTTCTTGGATTTTTCTGGGAACATCATGTCGTAGGCCTCCAGGATTTCCTGTGCACCAGGGTCATTCGCCGACATCAGCCCCATGACCTTAAGCATGGTCGGGGCATCTGCATTGACCTCCAGCACCTCACCCTTTATGACAAGGGATGGGTTTCCCTCAAAACTCAGCTTATCCGTGATATCTACTTTTCTCGCCATTGTCCAACCCTCCTTATACTGTTGATGATTGCGCTGGAGTGAAAGTTGGCTTACCATAACCCGTCACCTCAAACTCCAGACCGTCAATATTTGTCGTGTCACCACCTCCGGGCGTCGTCACATTAACGACTACGTCACAGGCCAGCTTTGCTCCGCTGACCATGGTCCACTCAAACTTGGTCATCACGTCCTGTCCAAACTTCCACGCCAGGCCGGCAATATAATCATTCCCCGGGTCCCCAACCGACCGTTTTCCCTTGAAGCTGAACCCAAGTTTCTTACCGGTCATGGCAGCCTTGGCCCATCCGGCAGCATCCATGGAATACCACTCCTCAACGGTACCGTCTATGGATGGTGCAAAGTTCTCCAGATCGGCTGGCATCACCATCTGTTCATCTGTACTCTCAAGGCCCGCAGTGCCAAACTTAAACACATTGTTATGCACGGGATACACTTTTCCCTTTGCTGCATCTGCCATCTCTTATACCTCACTTTCTCTGATATACAAATTCCAGCCATATCACATATTCGTAGACACCCTTATCATCCGTCCCCACATCCACCGGTTCCGGGACCTGGAGGATGATGCAATTGATGGGTGTATCCCCTATGGATAAGCTGGATACGTTTTTAAGTTTCTCATATAGTGCATAGGCAGCCCGCTCTGATGCCTGCACATCCTTGTCCCAATGGACCAGCAGTGATATACGCCGGACATCATAGCTGCTGTAATCATGGCCACCCAGCGCCATCACAGGAGGACCGCTGCCCTGCCGGTGATACACGCCTATGGAATGGTCTTTCTTGTTGTTCAACTTCCCGATATAGGCATTCCTATCATCTACAATCCCAAGGCTTCCTATATATCCCCGGATGTCGTCCAGTGTCAGCATCATACACCACCTACTTTCTTATAAATTTGTTTAAACACTTTTGGAGCGAATTCAGCTTTACGGCCTCCGGCCTCCCAGTCCTCAAACCAGTGTCCCTTGGCGTTTGGGTTTTCGTCCATTCGGAAATTGTACTCTGGATGATAATAAAGTCGGCGGGCATATGGCCCTTCATGTACAAGAGATACTTTTCCATTCTGAGTTTCAGAATAATCTACAAAAAATCCTTTTTCTCCTTGTAGCGCCCCTGTATCCCGCGGTACTACTTGAGATTGTACTATCTCTGTATGTAAATTCTCAGCTGTCTGCTCCAAAGCTATCACCGCCGCCTGTGTAAGTTGTTTAATCCGCGGGAAGTTCATTTTCACAGTTGATGTAACCTTCATCAGACCACCTCCAGTTGGCAATAGTTCACTGTCCCATCCGGGTTCCTGGCTTTCATCCCCTGTTCAATCCTCCGCTCTTCTCCAAATACAGTTACGGTACCCCCGCTTAAGGTTGGGAAGTCTGGGGCAATGTCCCCGGGGAACAGGGCCGTACCGGTTATCTGCACCAGCTTCTTTTCTGTGGTCAGAATGGTCTTGGCCCGGTCCTGGAAGTTACATTTTAGGTCCAAGTCCACTACCTTCTCTGGATGTCCGCGGTTGTCTGTATCCTCTGATTCCAGATGGACGTGTATATCCGTCCTGCATAGCCGTTTTGGCACTAAACATGGGTATTTCATAGCCTCACCTCGCTAACCGGCAGCATAGGCCCGTCTGGGACAGCAGAGCGTACACATCGCGCTTCATGGCTACACCCTTGTCTGTAAATACGTTCCAGCTGCTACCGAACTGTGCGGATACACCGTTGATGCTGTAGCCCTGCAGGATGGTATTAATCTCGTCCGCGTTCTCATACTCAAAGTCCGCCTGCTGGCAGACCACTTCCTGTATGGTTTCCTGCTGGAAGGCCGTCAGATTAGAAAATCCCCGGCCTACAATCCGGTTGTAGGTCAAGGAATCAACGTGGCGACTGGCCTGATTAAGGGCCCTGTCCAGCTCATCCATGGGGATTACGGTCCCCTTGTATACATCACAGTAATATTCATATGTGACATAGGGTTCATAGGGCATATTACTCACCTGCCTTTTTACTCTCCGCTTTCTTTGCCGGTTCCTGCTTTGCGGCCCGGAGTGAAGCAAGTTCCTCCCTCAACGCTACATTTTCGGCATTCCTTTCAGCCGCTAGGTCCTGAAGGCGCTCAATCTCTTTCACTGCCTTCATGTGTTCATCATAAGGTATTGTCTTTCCGCGTCCATATGCGGTCACCTGGCCATCATCGCCCACAATATCAAAGCCAGCGTCCTGATAGGACTTCTGTTGGCTTTCATCAATGGTGTACTCTTTATTTCCCTTAACTGCTCTCATGCTACCTCCTTACGCTCCGGCCGCTTCCACATTCATGGCACACCCATCAACCTTCTTTTCAAGAAGGAACAGGTCTCCGTAACAACGGTTCTGATACAAATACCCATCTGCCGTCCTTGAATCTGTTCCTGGGGTAAACAGCTTGATATAGCTGTATTTATCCCGGCATACCACACAAGAGGCATGAATCAGAATCCAGTTAATCTGCTTCGCATCAGAGGCAGCCACGCATCCTGTAGTGAAGTCATACTTAGTCTTCATCCTGGCCGCAGGCACCATCTTAATGGTCACATCATCCAGGCTATGTACCTTACGATTGATTGTGGACGGGGACGTTACGGTCATGACCCTCTGGAGTCCTTCCGCCTCCTTCACAATCTTATTCATGGTTGGGGTGACATACAGCATTCTCCCTTCTTCCGGGACGCCAGCCTCATCCATTCTCGCCATTTCCTCATCAAAAGCTTCCAGGAAGTTGGATGCCGTGATGACATCAGTACTGATACGGCCAGAATAAGCGGTCAATTCTGCATGAAGCTTGGAATAACGGTAGGAATCTTTTTCCGGAATGGCCTGTTCGGTCTCAAAAGTGTTCTGTATGTTTGCCACGGATAAGGTCAGGTTTGTTTCGTCAATGTCCATGGGGTCAATCCAGAACTCAACATCCCTGTCGTGTTCCAGTTTCTTTGCCTCCCAGTCATTACTGAGCGTTCCTGAGTTAAAGCCTGGTGTCCGGGTATGGTCTTTGTATCCGGTCACTGCCATCCTCGGAAGCTTGATGGTCTGGGCGTTAATGAATTTCACCTGCTGGTTACTCTGTGTCAGTGCATCAGAGCACAACTCCTTTGCATATTTCTGCTGCAGGAGCTGGGTGAAGGTTGTTGCATAATCATATACTGCCATTTCTTAATCCTCTCTTTCTTTAGAGTCCGAACGCCTTTTTAAGGGCGTCATCTGTTGTCTGGGTCTGTTGCTGCCCGCTGGCTGCGCCCACCTGGATGAATCCGGTGGATCCTGGTGCCTGGGGTTTTAGTGCCGGCACGTCCTCCAGCACCTTGTTCAGGGCTGCCTTAAGTGCCTCATCATTGATTTTCCCATCCTGTCCCATGACCTGACCTAAATCAGCCATCTTGAGGACATAAGGGATTGTCTTGGCGTCAATTCCCAGGGATACCGCTGCCATGGTTGCCGCAGCCTGCATCTGTGCCTGTTGGGCGAGGGCCTGGGCTTGGGTGGCCTGCTGCTGTAACGCAGCCACATCTGGTTGCGATGCCGCCTTCTGCTGCTTGAATGCAGCAATCGCCTGCTCTACTTCTTCCTGGCTGAGTCCCTGCTGCTTGAAGTAGGCTTTCAGGGCCGTGTCCTCCTTAGCTGCCAGGGTTCCCTCCAGCATCTGCTGGATTTTGGCGTAATCAATTGCAAGGGATGCCTGCTGTCCCGTTTGGGTCTGTGTCTGCTGCTGGTTCTGACCTCCTGCTGGCGGCTCAGTTCCTCCCGCTCCACCCGTGGGCTCAGCAAATAACTGTAAGTTCATACGTTTCATAATCCATACCTCCATTTTAAGGGTGTCACCCTGTGATTTTCGTTTCATCCATTGTCATCAGTGTCACTGGCCACGCAGCCGTTTAAAGCCATGCTCGTGTTTGGGCGTAAAAATAGCACCCAGGATAATCCCGCGTGCTTATCGCAAATTATAACCCGTCCGTTTCATGTTTGATTTCATCTTCATCCAGATGTGCCGTAACATTCATGGAAACTTTCGTCACTGCCGGCTCGTAAGTTGCAAGAAAGATATCCGGCTTACATGGATATATCTCCCCAGCTATACCACGGATAATGTAATCCCCGATATTGGCTTCGTGTACCCCTTCCAGTGTCCGAATCATGAATTTCACTTCTGGGGTTCCCTCGTTTTCAAACCAGGCACTTCCATTCCTGACTGCCTCGATAATCCACTCAGGGTCATCCTCCTGCTCCGGCCCTCCCGTCCACTGGAATGCCTCAATTACCACTGGTTTTTTCCTGTACTTCATTTATGCTCCTTTCCGTTGCGATATCGCAACAAATAAAATACCACCGGCCTTATTGACTGGTGGTATTAAAATTCTATAAATTCACATAATCAAGAAGTTATCTGGCAGGCGTACCATGCTCCTGCATCTCTCGGGTTTCCCCTGTCAAACCATCGGCGTGTGGACGGGTACGAAATCTTCCACCTCAGATAACTTCTCTTTTATGTTACTCACATTGTATCATTTTTATTCCTTTTTGTAAAGGATTAGCTTATTTCTAAGCAATCTATTCCATTCCTTTTCATCTATTTTCATAAATGTTATGATGGAATTCTTAAATCCTGGATTATCCGTTGATGTTGTCAATCTAAGCACAGTTTTAAACTGCCGTTCGTTAGATTCCTTTATCTCTTTTAGGATTAACGCTGTGTTGGGTTTCTTTGTTTCAACAATATAGTCCGGTTCCTCCACAATTAGTTTCAAATACTCACAGTATTTTTCGTAATCATTTGGATGGCGTTCTTTAATATGACCGATACGCTCATCTGTTATAATAACTTCGTCTGTGACTATGTCTTCCGTAATACACTTATATATCTCTTTGTCTATCTTTCCGACTGGATGCACCTGTATTTCCTCTTCTGTATCTATTGGCTTTATTATATCAGGTTCTGTATCTTTTGCAATAGTTCCCCATTCTTCTCTCTTTGCCATATACCGTTCCTGATTTTCTTTGTCCAGCGAATAAGCTACCAGCCGCCTGAACTTTTCAGCCTGACGCTCTGCATACTGCCGCTTTGTCTCCTTCTGATTTGCCCGTTCAACGGCATCCAGTTCCTCCTTGGTCCAGGTGTCGTCCGCAGTGGAGATTCCAGGGAAGTATGTTGTGTGGCTGTCCTTGCAACGTGGATGATATAGACCGGCTGCTATAGCTTGGCTCATCAGCGGGTACAGCCCATCGGATTTCTTTCCACCTGACCACACATCATCAATCAGGACCTTGCCAACAAATGGCAGGCACTTCGGACACGGGTTCCCGCGCTTGTTGACAATCACGGTAGTAATCCCCCATTCCTGCCGCTTCTCTCCCTCGCCCTGCAGGTAAGCCCGCTTGCTGGCCGTCCGGATGGCCATGTCGGCATAATCTGCCAGGGTATGACGGGCACCATTGGCATACTCTACACAGTTAAGGCCCCGTGAGAGCATATCCCTGGTAGCCATGTCCACTGCCTTCTCGTAGGTTCCTGCACCGGTATTGGCATAAACCTGGGCATTGAAGATTGCCTTACGATAATCATCATTAGCTTTACGCAGGACAGCCGTCTCCGCCGCTTCCATGTCGTGGGTAGTGGCCTCGATCAATGCTTCCAGCTTCCGGTCATTCAGTTTAAAAAACTCGGCGGTGGCACCTTTGCTGATTTTCCTGGCTGGAAATCCTTTGCGGATGGCGTTCAGTATCTGGATTTCCTGCTGCATGTTACCTTTTTGCCTGGATATCCGTATCAGCTCACCCATTTCCTTGTTGAGATTCTGAAACTGCTTTCCATACCGTTTTCGGTTATCCCTCTTATACTTTTCCAGGGCCTTAAGCTGCTCTGCCTGCCACATGGACCACTCAATACCCTCTTTGGTTTCCTCGGCCCGATGTCGGTCCATATTGCGTATCATAGACTTGATAAGTTCATCCTCTATGGCCTGGAAGGCAGCACCTATATCATACTCATTATGTCGCACTCATCAGCGCCCCTTCCGCTCCATCAGCTCCACCCTCCATCAGTTGGCCACCTTTGTTGGCATGTACCCTGAATCCCTGCGCCTTGAACTGTCTGGTCAGGTCCTTAAGCTGGGTCACGCTGCTGCACTTATCACAGCGCAGCTCCGCATACCCCTGTTTCTCAATTGCGTAGATTCCCAATGGCACCTGTTCCTTTGCCACCTGCAGCAGCCCCTGGTACTCCTTCTGGTTCATCTGGTACAGGCGGTTCATTACCTTGACCTTCACCTGGCTTTCCTCCCTTCGTGTTCAGTTGGAAGCCGCCGGCAGACGTACTAATCCCGGGTTCCTCCACTTCCGCAATGCCCTGCTCCGCTTTCAGCCTGGCAATTTCCTCCTGCTTCCACTTCTCGTCCTTGGTATCCCCATACAACTCCTCTACCTGGGCCTCAATACTCATCATGGGGGCACCAGGCCGAGCCTTGGCCAGGGTCTCCACCTGGCTCTCAAAGGATGGGTTTGCATACTCACCGAAGGGGATATCCACTTTGACCTCCTCCACCCCCTTACCATGAAGGATATTGCAGGCGTTGATTGCCGCGCTGACCAGCTCCGGAAGAGTCTCCTGCAGAGCCTCCACAATAGCATTCCGGGTGTACAGGGTAGCTTTTTCCTTTTCGCGCTGCGCTTCGGCGTTGTCCAGCTTCTTGACATCAATCCCCAGAGTGGATGGGCTGATAACGCCCTGCAGGCACAGGTCCAAAGCTGTACAATAGGACGCCAGATAACTATCGTGGGGGATAGTTGGCTGCACCACATTGACCTTGTTATCTGCATTCTCTGACATATCATTATCAGAAGCAAAATATCGGTCGTCAAATGGGTTCGGCCGGATGACCTTCCCTGTCTCCGGGTCGTGTGGCACCAGGCAGTCCGGTATGTACGTCTTGGCCCGACCAGCACGCAGCGCATCCATCCACTGGGACCAGGCCTCGTCAAAGGCATCAAAACTGTCCAGCTTACCGTCAAAGATGCTGCCACCGCGTCCCTCGTATTTGGTGGATTCATAGACTTGCAAGGGTACGGCCAGCATGACTGTATCATCAAACTTCGTATCTTTTATTCCCTTTGTGGCATCGATGGCATTAAGGGGTACCGACGTGTCACCCTTATACAACTCGTTACGTATATAGCCGTATCCATAATGCTCATACAGGACATACTGCTGATACCCGGATTTGTAGGGGGTCTTGAAAACAACTTCCTTCACCCGGTCCCGGTTTCGGACAATCTCAACCCGCTCCCCTGGATACCACTCCAGGATTGGATACTCACTGACGGTCGTGTCAACCGTGACCTTGAAGGCGCCGTCCCCGATGTACAGGACCTCCTTCAAGGCCTTCTCCAGCTTACGAGTGAACTTATTATCCTTTGCAATGTCCTCCCACAGCTGCCGCTGCTGGTCGTTACCTGCAAAATCAAAATCATTCATGTCATCCAGGACAATGCCTGACAGGATACGGATAATCAGCCCGGGCAGGCCGGTATGTATCTTGCGCATCTCCATACCCGGTGTACACCTGCTGGCCCAGAACTTGTATCTGTCAGCGTACTCTGGAGCCTGCTGATACATCTGCTCCAGCTCGTTACCATCACCACGGTACCAGATGCGATTTCGGATGGCATTGGTCTCGAAGTCCAGGACCTCGTTAATCTGGATGCAGTTCCCGCTGGCTGGTACCACATTCAGCCAGCTGCGGATGCCCCGCTTGATAGTCTCACTCATGTTGTTCAGCCACCTCATTTCTTCTCAGCCTCCTCGAATCCAATCAGGTTCCGGTATGGTATCCAGGCATACTGATTGGCATTAATGGTATGGTCGTTCCTGTCCTCCGGCTTGTCCTTCTCGTCATCCCAGGAGTACCGGTCCAACTCGGACAGATGCTCCGCACAGGTATCTACTACTAGGTAACACCCCTGCTGTATCCAGCCCAGCTGCAGGTTGATACGGTCGATGATTCCCAGCTGCTTGTACGCATCCCAGAAGTTATACAGACAGCCCTTAAGCCGCTTGTATTTGCGTAGCTCCGTGATGGTCGCCTGGTCCGCATTGTCTATGTATATATCTTTCGCAAAACCCCAGTCCTTGCGGCACTGCTCCAGAAAGGCCACGAACTTGACTGCTGTGTCACTGGGGGCCAGTGGGACATCCAGTTTGGCGTTGTTGTAGACCTTCTCAGCCAGGGTAACAAGCTTTCTGTCCTCCGTGATGCCCTGGAATATCATAGCTATGGTATCTGGGGACTTAGAGGAGTAGGATGTGTCCAGGGCGGCAGTGAACTTTTTGAATTTCAGTGCCTTGGCCTGCTTGACTGTGATGACATGCTTAGACCGCTCGAAGTTGCTGAAGATCAGGCCGGTTGCCTTGCCTCTCAAGCCCTGGATCTTGTTTTTCCAGATCTTTGTGCCCTTCGGCGTGTTGGTCATGATCTGGTCCAACTTCTCCTTGGACAGGCCCAGATTATGGGCAAAAGAAAAGAACCAATGCACCCAACCGGGTTTTGGTTCCTCCTGTAATTCATCCATTATCTCTTTTGGTGTTTCATCTTCCCACTCAGGCAGTGGCCTGGAACAGTTGATATACTCCTTATACACATCCAGGCCCGGGTCATCCGGGTTGAGCGTGGCCATCAGGTAATCGCTTCTCATGGCGGCCTCACGCACAAACTCAATGTCTGCCGTGTTAATCTCATCAATGTACAAGCATCCGTACTGGCCGCCCAGTGCATCCTTCCACTTGCGCTTGTTGCCGTAGCCGACAACAAAGATTATCTTATCGCCGCCGGATGTGTGGAATAGGATGTGAGGCATGTTATATCCACCGCCGCCGTTGCCTTTGTACTCCACCAGCACGCCGAAGTCATCCAGGATGCCCAGGTCCTTCTGGATGATGTTCTTCTCAGCGGCACCTGTATCATCCGCAGCCAGGATGTGCAGCTTCTTTGGGCTTTCGGCAACCTTAAGCATGAACTTGAACAGGCCTACCGTGGTCTTGCCGGCCGCCGTGGTACCCTCCAGGAACTCCACCGGGGCATCACAGCGCAGGAACGCCTTGTACTTATCCGACAGCAGTAATCTACCCGCGCTCATTACCCACCACCACGCATCTGCTGGAGCAGGTCGTCAAGCTTGGTCTTTTCGGTGTTAAGCCCACCGGACAAATTATTTTCTACCTTCGTCGTATAGCCATATTTGCTCATCCACAGCCCCGCCAGCTGCGACGGGATTATCTGTAGCTCAAATTTCTTCCTAGCATCAGCTTCGCACTCCTCTCGTATGCGCGTGACGATGTCCCCATACCTCTTCTTATTCGCATAAGTCTCGTAAAATTTCGACCTTGCAATCCCAAGATATACACAGAATCCCTCAATGGTGTAGGTAATGCTCCGCTTAAGTTTGGCTGACACAAATTCACTGTTCTTTGAACTAAAGTCATGGGTAAGCACTTCCTGGTTATCACATTCCTGTTTGTACGCTTCCCAAAACTGCTCCATTTCTTCTGGGGATTTAATCTTCAATGGTCTTCCCATCCGTGCTCACCTCCTTGCGTCAGTCAAAGAAAAGAACCCCAGACCTATAATAGCCTGGAGTCCCAGAAAGGAATTTACAATGTCAAATGTATCTGTCTGAATAGCGGGGGCAGGATTTGAACCTGCGACCTCCGGGTTATGGGCCCGGCGAGCTGCCAGACTGCTCTACCTCGCATCAGTGCCGGGATGGGGGCTCCTGGCAAATATCCTTGAGAGGAGGAAATGGCCTTTACACCACTTCCATCATAAATTCTACCACATAAAAACCGCCAAAACCGCCGTTTTTAGAATTTGTCTAAAAATCTATCATGTTTCTGCCTGCAACTGCTATCTGTGTAACACCGGTTCTTGCTCTGATATATCCGGTTCATGCCATGCGCAACCTGCACCCATGTCATATCTTCCACGTAATACAACGTCATGATATTCCGAATCTCAATGTCTTTTAAACTGGCTATGTACTCCTCAACCCGTGTCTGCAACTCCAGAAGTTCCTGCTCCTCTTGCATCAAATTACTGTATTGTTTTTCGTATTCATGCTTTGCCCTATCATGCTCTGGTAGCGGATACCCAGTAATCCTCACCGTTCCCAGCGGTTTCTTTCCCCTCTTTCCGCAGGACACGGAATCCGATACCCGTACTCCCTTCTGCTCCAGCTTCTCAAGTCTGCGGCGTTTCTTCTCTGTCTGTTCCCGTACCAATTTTATTCTGGCTCTGGCATCTGCAAACACAACCAGTATTTCCTTGTCCATCGGTATCACCTCCTCCCGCATCCAGGTATGGACACGCCCAGCACCCGTAACGTATCCGGCCCTTATTAGTCCTCTGGCCATCACACCCGCGGTGCCCGTTGTCTATGTAACACTGTCTCATAATACCGTATCACTCCCTTCGGCAGC
>OWJB01000414.1_pt1 | contig 19142 bp, 17 predicted proteins | sample 1732861 | NCBI WGS metagenome assembly OWJB01 (sample SAMN05065762, study PRJEB22554) | human gut metagenome | biome: ENVO:2100002; feature: ENVO:00000062; material: ENVO:00002003 | host: Homo sapiens | place: USA
CGCCCACCCCGCCGTCCCGGTGAAGAAGGACCGGGATTGGGACACCTGCCTGGGCTGCGGCTTCTGCGCCCAGGTGTGCCCCACCGGGGCCATGGATCCCAAGACCCTGCTGTGGGATATGGAGAAGTGCATCAGCTGTATGGCCTGTGTGTCCCGGTGCCCGGTGGGGGCGCTGGGCTATAACTCGGCGGCCATCGCCGCCCGGCTGACGGAGAAGTTCTCGGAGCGCCGGCCCGTGGAGGTATTCCTGTAAGGTAACATGGCGCAAAGGCTGCCGGGACCGCACGCAGACGGTCCCGGCAGCCTTTTTTGGAAAGGAAAGGAGCGGAAAAATGAAAAAACGCATCCTGATGCTGGCCACCGGCGGGACCATTGCCTCCCGGGAGAGCAGCCAGGGCCTGGCCCCGGCCATTACCTCGGAGGAGCTGCTGGGCTATGTACCGGGGATCGGGGGGCTGTGCCGGGTGGAGACCGTCCAGCTGATGAATCTGGACAGCACCAACGTGGGCCCCTCCCACTGGCTGAGCATCGCCCGGGCCATCGAGGCCCAGTACTGGGACTATGACGGTTTTGTGGTGACCCACGGTACGGACACCATGGCCTATACGGCGGCGGCCCTCTCCTACCTGATCCAGCGCTCTCCAAAGCCCATCGTGCTCACCGGCTCACAGCGGTCCATCTGCATGGAGGACACAGACGCCCGGATGAACCTGTACAACGCCTTTCTGTACGCGGCGGCGGAGGGCTCCCGGGGGGTGAGCCTGGTCTTTGACGGCAAGGTGATCTCTGGCACCCGGGCCAGGAAGGAGCGGACCAAGAGCTTTAACGCCTTTTCCAGCGTGGACTATCCGGAGCTGGCCATCATCCGGGACGGGCGGCTGATCCGCTATCTGGCCGAGCTGGACCACACGGACGGCCCGGAGTTTTTCCACTGTCTGGAGGAGCGGGTGCTGCTGCTCACCCTGATCCCGGGGATGGGGGCGGACGCCCTCTCCGCCTTGCGGGACAGCTATCAGGCGGTGATCCTTCAGAGCTTCGGAGTGGGCGGTGTGCCCGGCGGGAGCAGCGGCCCCTTCGCGCGGGCCATGGAGGACTGGCTGAGGGCGGGAAAGACCATCGTGATGATGACCCAGGTGCCCTATGAGGGCAGCGATATGGCAGTCTATCAGGTGGGCTATCAGGTGAAGGAGAAATACCAGCTGATGGAGGCGTACAGCATGACGCTGGAGGCGGCGGCCACCAAGCTGATGTGGATCCTGGGGCAGACCCGGGATCCGGAGGAGGTCCGCAGGCTGTTTTACCAGCCGGTCCAGTGGGACATCATTCGCTGAACCGGAGGCGGGACGGGGGGAGAAGCTCCAGCAGCTGGGACAGCAGGATGGACGCCTGCTTCTGCTGTCCGGGATCAAGGGGTTTAAGACAGTCCACCGCCTCCAAGAGGAGAAGGGCGGAGAGCAGCCGGTCCTCTGTGTGCTGGCCGGTCAGCAGGACCTGAGGCGCGACGCCCAGGCTTTGTGCGATCTGCTCCACAGTACTCAGAGTGGAATTGCCCTGACCGTGCAGGATGTTCCTCAAGGTGGAGTGCCCGATCCCAAGCTCACGGGAGAATTCCACCAGCGTAGTGCGCCTGGCCTGATAGACCAGGCGGAGGTTCCGGGTAAGGTTTTGGTTGAGAGAGTCTGTGGATTCCAGCGGCATTGCGGGATCATCTCACTTTCCGGGGAATTTGGACGAAACGCGGAAAATCGTATGACAGATCCTCCTTTCCGCGCGTCCTGAGAAAATCATAGGGAAAACAGTCGAAATTTTCAAGAATATGATATTGGAAACTTTTACACTATACTGGATACAGACTGAAAGAGACCGGAAGGGAAGCGTGAAATCCCTCTTGCGAAATGCAGGATTTTGTGGCAGAATAGGGGCTGTCAGATCAAGATAAAACGGGGAGGGAGCATGGTGGATCGGTTGAGACGCTGGATCAGGCTGATAGCCGCGGCGGCGCTGCTGTGCTGTGTTCTGCTGCCCGGAGCGTGGGCGGCGGAAGGAGAGGCGGGCTCCGCCACCATTTTGTTTACCCATGACCTGCACTCCAGCTTTCTGCCCAGGAAGGACGGGGCCGGAGGGACGGCGGGAGGTTATGCCCGGCTGGCCTCCGCACTGAAGGAGGAGCGGTCCGCCCATCCGGGGGCGCTGACTGTGGACGGCGGGGACTTCTCTGTGGGCTCCCTGATCCAGACGCTGTATCCCACACAGGCGGCGGAGCTGCGCACCATGGGCGCCATGGGATATGACGCTGTGACGGTGGGCAACCATGAATTTGACTACACCGGTCCGGGGTTTGGCGAGATGCTCACCGCCGCCCGCCGGAGCGGAGAGAAGACCCCGGCCCTGCTGCTGGCCAACTACCGGCCTGAGGAGGACAGCCCGGACCGGCTGGACCTCCAGCGGGCCATGGCCGCATACGGTGTGGAGGAGTCCATGCTTCTGGAGCGGGGCGGCGTGACCTATGGTATCTTCGGCCTGATGGGCCGGGACGCCCACGCCTGCGCCCCCACCTCCGGCTTTGCCCTGGAGGCCCCGGTTCGGGCCGCCCGCCGGTGTGTGGAGCGGCTGGAGGAGCAGGGGGCTGAGGTCATCATCTGCCTGTCCCACGGCGGGACCAGCGCCGACGGCCCCTCGGAGGATGAGGAGCTGGCCCGGGCGGTGGAGGGGATCGACCTGATCGTCTCCGGACACACCCATACCGCGCTGGAGGAGCCCATCCTGGCCGGAGAGACCTATATCGTCTCCGCCGGGGAGTATGGAAAGAACCTGGGATCCATCACCTTGTCCTGGAATGAGGCGGGGGAGAAGACCCTGACGGATTACCGCCTGATCCCCATTGATGGGACCTGGGAGAGCGACCCGGAAATCGCCGTCCTGATCGAGGGGTGGAAGGGGCAGGTGAGCAGCGGCTATCTGGCCCCCTACGGGCTGACCTATGACCAGCGGCTCACCCGGCTGAGCTTTGACCTGCCTACCCCGGAGCCCGGGGTCCAGGCGGGCAGCGCCCTGGGGGAGCTGACGGCGGACGCCTATCTGTGGGCCGCGGAGCAGCTGGTGGGCCTGGAGCCTGAGACACCTACCGTGGCGGTGACCGCGGACGGCGTGCTCCGTGCGCCGCTGTACGCCGGAGAGCTCACCGCCTCCATGGCCTTTGATGTGCTGTCCATGGGGGTGGGGGAGGACGGGAGCGCCGGGTTCCCCCTGGTGTCCTGCTATCTCACCGGAAAGGAGCTGCGGGCGGTGGCTGAGGTGGACGCCTCGGTGACGCCCCTCATGCCGGCGGCCCAGCTGTATACGGCTGGAATGTCTTACTCCTTCAATACCCACCGCCTCCCCTTCAATCGGGTGACCGGCGTGTGGCTCACAGGAGAAAAAACGACCGTTCTGTCGGAAAAACACACCGAGACAGAGATATGGAAAAATGATCTGGAGGACGACCGGCTCTACCGGGTGGTCACCGGAATGTATTCCGCCCAAATGCTGGATACCGTGAAGGACCGCTCCTTCGGCCTGCTGTCCATCGTGCCCAAGGACGAGCGCGGGGAGCCAGTGACGGATTTTTTCCAGCGTATCCTCCGGGACCGGAACGGAAATGAGATCAAGGAGTGGTACGCCCTGGCGGCCTACCTCCGCTCCTTTGGAGAGAAAGGGGTCCCCAACGCCTACGCCCTGTCCGGCGGGGACGGACGCAAGCAGGTGAGTCACAGCTGGAGCCCCGGGCAGCTGCTGGGACATCTGAACTGGATCGGCGTTTCCGCGCTGGTCCTTCTGGCGCTGGCCGCGGCGGCGGCGGTGCTTTTGGCGCGCTGGGCCCTCCAGGCCCGGCGGAGAGGCCGCCGGGGAGGCGGATACCGCCGCCGCAGGCTGTTCTGAATTTGTTGTCCCTGCGCGGCGGGGCCGCGCGTTTGATATTTGAACGCAGGGGGCCGGCCGCAGCCCACAAGGCCGCAGCCGGCTGAATGCGATTCGAGGAGGAGAAACCGTGAAACAGCAGTATCAAATTGTGAAGAAGAAGGTGCTCACGCCGGAGATCAGCCAGATCTCCGTCCATGCGCCCCTGGTAGCTGCCAAGGCGAAGGCCGGACAGTTCATCATCCTGCGCGTGGACGAGAATGGAGAGCGCATCCCGCTGACCATCTCCAGTGCGGACCAGGAGAACGGGACCATCACCGTCATCTTCCAGAAGGTGGGCGGCACGACCCTGGCCCTGGATCAGCTGAACGAGGGCGACTGCCTGCACGACTTTGTGGGCCCCCTGGGCGAGCCCACCCATGTGGAGGACCTGGGCCGGGTGGCCGTCCTGGGCGGCGGCCTGGGCTGCGCCATTGCGCTGCCGGTGGCCCGCGCCCTGCACGAGGCGGGCAATCAGGTGGACCTGATCGGCGGCTTTAAGACGAAGGACATTGTCATCCTGGAGGAGGAGATGTCCCACGCCTGCACCGACCTTCATATCTGCACCGATGACGGCACCTATGGCTATCACGGCTTCGTCACCGGCAAGCTGGAGGAGCTCATTCAGAGCGGGGTCAAGTTCGACCACGTCTTTGCCATCGGCCCTCTGATGATGATGAAGTTTGCCTGCAAGCTGACGGAGAAATACGGTATCCCCACCACGGTCAGCATGAACCCCATTATGATCGACGGCACCGGGATGTGCGGCGGCTGCCGCCTCACTGTGGGCGGCGAGGTGAAGTTCGCCTGTGTGGACGGCCCGGACTTTGACGGCCACCAGGTGGACTTTGACGAGGTGATCGCCCGCAACGCCACCTATCGTGAGTTTGAAGCAGAGCGGAAGAGAGATCATCTCTGCCGCCTGGGAGGAGGTGCCCTCAATGGCTAATATGCAGATGAACAAGACTCCCATGCCGGAGCAGGATCCCCAGGTCCGCAACGCCAACTTCCTGGAGGTCGCCCAGGGCTATACTCTGGAGCAGGCCATGAACGAGGCCCAGCGGTGCATCCACTGTAAAAACCCCGCCTGCGTCAGCGGCTGTCCCGTGGGCATCCCCATCCCGGACTTCCTGGCCAAGGTGGCGGAGGGCGACATCGCCGCCGCCTATGAGATCCTGTCCAACGCCAACGCCCTGCCCGCCATCTCCGGCCGCGTGTGCCCCCAGGAGAACCAGTGCGAGGGCAAGTGCGTCCGCGGCGTGAAGGGCGAGCCCGTGGCCATCGGCCGGGTGGAGCGCTTCGTGGCCGACTGGGCGGCCCAGCAGGGCATCGCCAACGTGGCCACCGCCCCCAAGAACGGCCACAAGACGGCGGTCATCGGCTCCGGCCCCGCCGGCCTGACCTGCGCCGGGGAGCTGGCCCGCATGGGCTATGACGTCACGGTGTTCGAGGCGTTCCACACCGCCGGCGGCGTGCTGACCTACGGCATCCCGGAGTTCCGCCTGCCCAAGGCCATCGTGGCCCGGGAGGTGTCCAACCTGGAGAAGATGGGGGTGGACATCGAGCTGAACATGGTCATCGGCAAGGTCCTCACCATCCCCGAGCTGTTTGAGCGTGGCTATGAGGCGGTGTTCGTCGCCTCCGGCGCCGGCCTGCCCATGTTTATGAAGATCCCCGGCGAGGGATTGGTGGGCGTCTACTCCGCCAACGAGTACCTCACCCGCATCAACCTGATGAAGGCCTATCAGGAGGGCGCCGAGACCCCCATCCTCCACAACAAGAAGGTGGCCGTGGTGGGCGGCGGCAACGTGGCCATGGATGCCGCCCGGTGCGCCAAGCGCCTGGGGGCCGAGGTCCACATCGTCTACCGCCGCTCCGAGGCGGAGCTGCCCGCCCGCGCCGAGGAGGTCCACCACGCCAAGGAGGAGGGCATCATCTTCGATCTGCTCACCAACCCCATCTCCATCGAGGGCGACGAGAAGGGCCATGTCCAGTCCATGACCTGCATCCGTATGGAGCTGGGCGAGCCGGACGCCTCCGGCCGCCGCCGCCCCGTCCCCATGGAGGGCAGCGAGTTCAAGATGGAGGCCGACGCGGTCATCATGGCGCTGGGTACTTCTCCCAACCCCATGAGCACCAAGGGTACCGAGGGCCTGGAAAAGACCCGCAAGGGCTGCGTGGCCGCCGATGAGAACGGTCAGACCAGCCTGCCCGGCGTGTTCGCCGGAGGCGACGCCGCCACCGGAGCTGCCACCGTCATCCTGGCCATGGGCGCGGGCAAGCACGCGGCCAAGTCCATCGACGCGTACATCAAGAGCAAGGGCTGATCCAAAGTCCATAGACAATGATGCGGGGCACTGCCAACGGCAGCGCCCCGCGTGTTTTGGCGTATTAGCAAAGTGCTGAACTCCCGGCCAAGACGCTCTGGGCCTAACCACTCTTTATCCTCGCCCAGACGAGCCGATCTCTGATCCGCTGCAGCCTTACCAGCCGCAGCCTCTATATCCCACCGCCTTCCAATCGGGCCGCTGTCCCAGCCCCAGCGCTGTTCGCAGCCTATTTCTATCCAGTCTCATCGTACCATACTAAAACGGAGAAGTTAACATATTCAGAAAAATAACCGCTATTTTACTTTGATCAGAGAATGTAACTGTACTCAGCAGTTCCTTCTCTGATCAAAGCCATCAGCATCATTACGAGAATTTACCTCGTCCCCATGAATCTTGCATAATTACAAAAATTATCTTGTTTTTTTGAAAACATTATGATATAAAAAAGTTTAAAGTGAGATAAATGAGGGAGGCAGGGAATTCACCCTACCTCCCCTCATTTATCTTTATTTATCTTCACCTTTTTGGTTCATCTTGTGAAGTATTATCCCTCCCATCACAGCAATCGCAACAACAGCTCCTGCATCTGGCCAATTAAAAGTTAATCCTAAAAACCCTGCGCCTAAGTACCCCGAAATAATCGTCACAATACCAGCAATAATCTCCATAATGCTTATATCTCCTCTCTTAGATTTCTTTTACCACAATCGTTTCTGTAAGACTTTCTTCTTTCTCCAATGCTATATCCCGATCCAGAAAATACGACCTCTGTACCCGGTCCTTGCTTTTACTCTTTGTCATCGACTGCTCTGTAACTTCCTCCCCCATCTCTCGCCCAGCTCCGATAATTGACTTGAGCGCCGCCTCCTGGTCAAACTTCGCTTTCCCTGCCATTACACATTTATCCCTTTCAGAAAGAAATTCCTCGATAAAGGCCTTGTAATCCTCTGCCAAGGTAGACTTCCCGGCTGTGTCGGGACCGGTCAGGACCGGGAGTTTTTCCGCCGAAGAGGTCGAAGCAGAGCGGACAGGTCCGCCTCCATCACCAGGATGCCCAGCATCAGCAGGGCCGCGCCCGCGTAAGCCCGGGGGGAGAGGACCTCGTGGGCCACAAAGAAGGCGAAGATGGAGTTGAACACCGGCTCCAGGCAGAAGATGACCCCCACATGGGAGGCGGTGGTGTACTGGAGGGCCACCGACTGGATCAGGAAGGCGGCCCCGGTGCAGAACAGGGAGAGCACCAGGACGGAGGCCCAGACGGCGGGGGTCCGGGGGAGGTCGGGTCCCTCCAGAAAGACGCTGAGGACCAGCATACCCAGGCCGGTGACCAGCTGCTGATAGATTCCCAGCTGAAAGGCGTCTATCTCCGGACGGGCCACCGCCCGCTCTGTGATGATGAGATAGACGGCGTTGGACAGGGCGCACAGGATGCACAGGACGTCCCCCAGGGCGGGGCGCAGGTCGTCAGACAGAGTGAGCAGGGCGATGCCCGTCACCGCCATGACCAGCACCAGGGCCAGCTTCCGGGAGGGCCTGCGGCGGAAGAACAGAAAGTCCAGCAGGGGGGTAAAGACCACCGGCAGGGCGCACAGAAAGCCGGCGTTGGACAGACTGGTGTACTTGACTCCGAAGGTGGTGGCGGTGTACACGCAGAAGAGGGCCGCTCCGGTGGCCAGAGCGGTCTTGAGGGTGGCGGCGCTGGGATGGCGCATCCGCGGAAGGAAGCACAGGCCGCCCACCGCGAAGGCCAGCAGGAACCGGATGGCGTTGAGGCTGAATACTCCCACCTCCGTCAGGGCCAGATCGGTGAGGAGATAGGAGATCCCCCAGAAGAAGGTGACCAGGACCAGCATCAGGTCCGCTTTCAGCTGTGTGTGCACAGCGCTCCCTCCCTATGCTTGATGAGAGCATTATAGCATAGCGGGCGGCGATTTGAAAGATAAAATATGACAGATCTCACAAAAATATCGGGGAGAGAGGGGCCTTCCCGCTTTACAGCGCGCGGCGGTGTGTGGTACACTGGAGAATAGAAGGGTCCGCACAGGACCGGAAGGGAGAACTGCTGTGATGGAAAAACCAACGGAATACACGCTGACCTGGGAGGTCACCGATGAGATGACAGCCAAGCGCATTGGGAGCGCGGGCTCCAAGATCCTGTCCACCCCCAACATGGTGGCGCTGATGGAGGCTGCGGCCCTGGAGCTGGCGAAAGCCTATCTGGACGATGGGATGACCACCGTGGGGGCGGAGATCCACTGCCGCCATCTGGCTCCCACCCCCGTGGGGATGAAGGTGAGCGCCACCGCCCGCCTGCGCTCCATCGAGCGGCGGAAGATGTGGTTCGACATTGAGGTGAACGACGAGAAGGGCAAGTGCGGCGAGGGCTCCCATCTCCGGATCATGGTCGCCCCCAAGGGGATCCAGGAGAAGGCGGAACAGAAAAAGGACTGATCCGCGGCCCGCGCGGGGTCTCAATCAAAAACGGACGGCGAAGGCCGTCCGTTTTTGATGGCCGGAGGAACGTGTCCGGACCGGGTGACCCGAGGGAAAATTCAGAAGTTCTTAAGATTTTGGCCCTTGCATCTTAAAGAGTCTGTGCTATGCTAGAAACAAAAGAAGATCCGAATGAGGAGAGGGGATAAGAGACTATGCACACCATCCTGATCTGTGACGATGACAGGGACATCGTATCCGCGCTGGACATCTACCTCACCAGCGAGGGCTACCGCACGCTGAGGGCATACAACGGCTTGGAGGCCATCCAGGCGGTGGAGCGGAATGAGGTCCACCTGATCCTGATGGACATTATGATGCCCGAGCTGGACGGGATCCGTGCCACCGCCCGGCTGCGGGAGGGGAGCAATATCCCCATCATCCTCCTCACCGCCAAGAGCGAGGACGCGGACAAGATCCTGGGGCTGAACATCGGCGCGGATGACTATATCACCAAGCCCTTCAACCCCCTGGAGGTGATCGCCCGGGTGAAGAGCCAGCTGCGGCGGTACACCTCCCTGGGCGGGGCGGAGAAGGGCCCCGGCCTGCTGACCGTCGGCCCCATCGCTATGGATGACGGGGCCAAGCAGGTGACGGTGGACGGAGAGCCGGTGGCCCTGACCCCCATCGAGTATAACATCCTGCGCCTGCTGATGACCCATCCGGGACAGGTGTTTTCCTCCGCCCAGATCTATGAGCAGGTCTGGAACGACCCGGCCTACGGCTCGGAAAACACGGTGGCCGTCCATATCCGCCACCTGCGGGAAAAGATCGAGATCGACCCCGCGGATCCCCGGTATCTGAAGGTGGTGTGGGGACTGGGCTATAAGATGGACAAGGGGGGGATCTGAGTGAGAAGGCTGCGGAACAGCATGCCCATCCGGGCAGCGGCGTGGCTTTTGTTTCTGGCTATGGCCGGCGGAGCGGCCTTTTTCGGCCTCCAGTGCGCGCGGAGCATGCCGCTTCTGGGGGCGGAGAGCGCCCAGGAGACCGGGGCGTTTATCCAGATGCTGGAGGAACGGGAGGAGCAGGTGCTGGAACTGCTGTCCTGTCAGATCCAGCTGAAGGATGACACGCTGGATTATGTGGAGCGGCAGACCTATCAGGAGCGCCTGCGCTATCTGGAGGAGCAGCTGAGTCCGGAGCAGACCAGCTTCCGCTATCAGATCCTGAGCGCGGATGGGAGCCGCGTCCTGCCGGGCAACCTGCCGGAGGACGCGCCCGACCTGGAGGAGCTGGTGTCGCAGGTCTATTATCTGCGCGTCAACACCTCCGGCGTGGGCCAGACGGCGCTGGAGTCTGAGATGATCCCGGAATTTTTTGTGGTGGAGACGGATGACGCCATGATTTACAGCGCGCCCTCCGCCAAGGCCGCGGAGGAGAGTGTTGTGCTCCGCTGTGGGGTGCTCACGCCGGAGCGGATGGAGGCGCAGGACGAGTTTTTCCGCCTGGAGCAGGAGTTTACGCGGGCGCAGATGAATTTTGCCTTCTATCTGACCCTTGCGCTGGCCCTTGCCGCGGCGTCGGCCGGGCTGCTAATCGTCCTGCTGTGGGCCTCCGGGCGCGGGCCGGAGGGGGAGGAGGCCGTCCTGCCCTGGCCGGAGCGGATCTATACCGAGGCGTGGGCCCTGCTGCTTGCGGGCGGGACGGTGCTTCTCCTGGTGCTGCTGACCGAGTATGAGAGCAATTGGATCTGGGCGGTGTACCGGGCGGACAGCGGGCAGCTGGACACACTGTGCATCGCCGGGACCGCGGCCATCACAGCCTGGGTGCTGCTGGCGGCCATGCTGCTCCGGACGGTCACGGTCCGGCTGAGGCTCCGGGCGCTGGCCCGGACCACCCTGCTGTGCAGGGTGGTGAGCTTTCTGTGGAGGCGGCTTTCCGTGTTTATCCGGGAGCTGCCCCTGACTTGGAAAACACTGCTGTGCTTTCTGCTGTATCTGGCGGCTATTTTTGCCGCGGACCATCTCTGGCCGCTTCGCTATTGGTATCCCCTGCCCGGAGCGGTGGTCAATCTGACGGTGCTGATGGGTCTGTGCTGGTGGTCCGCCGGCTTCGGCCGGGTGCGGAAGGGGACGGAGATCATTGCCGCCGGAAATCTGAACCACCAGATCGAGACGGCCCACCTTCCAGCGGATCTGAAGGGCCACGCCGAGGCGCTGAACAACATCTCCGGCGGTCTGACCACCGCGGTGAATGAGCAGATGAAGAGTGAGCGCTTTAAGGCGGAGCTGATCACCAACGTGTCCCACGATCTGAAGACCCCTCTGACCTCCATCATCAACTATGTCAATCTGCTGAAGACCACCGATCAGACCGACCCCAGGGCGCAGACCTATATTGAGGTGCTGGACCGGAAATCCCTGCGCCTGAAAAAGCTGACCGAGGACCTGGTGGAGGCCAGCAAGGCGTCCACAGGGGTGCTGGCGGTGAACCGGGAAAAGATCGGGATGGCCCAGCTGCTGGACCAGGCGCTGGGGGAGTACGAGGAGAAGCTGGAGGAGAAGCGGCTGGCCGTGGTGCGCACCGTGCCGGAGGGCGAGAGCTATGTCTACGCCGACGGACGGCACCTGTGGCGGGTCATCGACAACCTGCTGTCCAACTGCGCCAAATATGCCCTGGAGGGCACCCGGGTCTATATTGAGCTGGTCCGGGGCAAGGGGACCGTGAGCCTGTCGGTGAAAAATATCTCCCGGGAGGCGCTGAATGTGCCGCCGGAGCGGCTGATGGAGCGCTTTGTCCGGGGGGAGGAGTCCCGAAGCACCGAGGGCTCCGGTCTGGGGCTGTCCATCGCCAGAAGCCTGACAGAGCTTCAGGGCGGGACCTTTGAGCTGGCGGTGGACGGGGACCTGTTCAAGGCGGTCGTCACCCTGCCCCAGTCCTCGTAAAAGAGATGCCGGCGTCTCTGGCGCTGGGCCGCGGCCTGTTCGACATTGAACAGGCCGCGGCCCATGTTTTTTGAAAATAAGCTTCAGATTTTTTTGCTTTTACCACATCTTTATGGTATGATACCCTTATCTATGCGTGACCGGGTCCTCAGCGCCGGAGGGGCGGAAGAGGGATCCTGTTTGACCCTTGTTGGGAAAGGAGGGGGCGGCTTGAAAAAATACTGGCTGAGCGGAGCGGTCCTTCTGCTGCTTCTGCTGACCCTGTCCGGCTGCTTCTTTCGGGAGCCGGAGGACCTGTACCAAAGTCCGGAGCAGTCGGCGGACTACCTCAGTCTGACCCAGACCATCCGGAACGTGAAGGACTCTCTGGCCCAGGAGTACGGGGTAGAGGTGGAGGACGTCTCGGTGGTGAGCGGGGACAATACCGCCCTGATCCAGCTCCAGGATCTGGACCGGGACGGGGAGCGGGAGACGGCGGTGACCTTTTTTCGGGTGTCTGAGGCGGAAAAGCCCCTGAAGATCTACTTTTTTACCCGGACGGCGGAGGACACCTATACCGTCAGCGCGATGGTGGAGGGAAACGGGACCGCCATCTACCGGGTGGACTATGTGGACCTCAACGGAAGCGGCTGCAAGGAAGTGGTGGTCAGCTGGCAGATGAGCACCGGCGTCTATCTGCTGGGGGCCTACTCCCTGGAGGAGGCGATGGTGCGCAGTCTTCAGTACGCGGCCAGCGCCCCGGCAGGGAACGCCACCGCCCAGGGGCTCCCGGACCGGGAGGCCCTGCGGGCCACGGAGTGGATGACCACGGTATATGACGACTACGCCCTGTATGACCTGGACCAGGATACCAGGACCGAGCTGGCGGTGGTCCGGGTGGACAAGGCCGGGACCAACAGCGCGGTGGACCTGTACGGCTGGCGGGACGGCTCCTTTATGGTGCGGGCCTCCGCGCCGCTGTCCATGGGGATCTCCAGCGTGGAGAAGAACGGCGTGGAGACCAATTTCCTCAAGGAGGACGGAGACGTTCCGGTCCGGGCGCTGTACGTTTCAAGTGAACTGGCAGATGGACACCATGTGGTGGATGTGGTGGCTTATCAGGACGGGAACCTGAAAAATCTGAGCCTGGATGAGAACGGGGTCAGCCGGGAGATGCTGGACCGCTATGTGGATCTGGAGCCCACCGACGTCAATGGGGACGGTGTGCTGGAGCTGCCTACCCCGGTCCCGCTGCCCAGCGGAGGGGATACGTCGGCCTCTGACTTCTGGCTGATCGATTGGAGCCAGTACAGCAGTACAGGAAAAAAGACGAAGGTGTGCACCACCTATCACAATGTGGCCGATGGCTGGTATCTGATCGTGCCGGAGGAGTGGAAGGATCAGATCACCCTCCGGCGGCGGGACTCGATCGGACAGCGCTCCGTGATCTTTTACCACCTGGAGGGAGAGGGGGAGGAGCCCATGCCCTTCCTGGTCATCTATAAGTTCACCAGCCAGTTCGACCGGGCGGACGCCTCCAACCGCTTCATCCTGCGGGAGGAGGAGGGAGCGGTGTACGCGGCCGCCGTCTATGACAGCGGCTGGGAGCTTGGCATGAGCGACGCGGACCTTCAGACTGCCTTCCACCTGATCCAGAGCAGCTGGTCCGATTGACGGCGGAACAAGGAGACGGGTATGAGAAAAGTATTGGTATTGGAAGATGAGGAGAACATCCGCAGCTTTGTGGTCATCAACCTGAAGCGTGCGGGGTATGAGACCATTGAGGCCGGGACCGGCGAGGAGGCTCTGGCCGCCCTGAAGGCGAATCCCAGCATCAAGGTGGCCCTGCTGGACATCATGCTGCCGGGGATCGACGGCTTTGAGGTCTGCCGCCGGATCCGGGCCATGGACAACAAGATCGGGATCATCATGCTCACCGCCCGGACCCAGGAGATGGACAAGGTCACCGGCCTGATGACCGGGGCGGACGACTATGTGACCAAGCCCTTCTCCCCCGCAGAGCTGACCGCCCGGGTGGACGCCCTGTTCCGCCGCACCGGCGGCGGGGAGGAGGCGGCCTCCCCGGATGAGATCGTAGAGGCGCCCTTCCGCCTGAATACCCGCAACCGAACCCTGGAGAAAAACGGCCAGCGGGTGAAGCTCACCCAGGTGGAGTATGGGATTGTCAAGCTGTTTATGGAGAACCCGGGAAAGGCCCTGTCCCGGGAGGAGATCCTGGACGCGGTGTGGGGCAAGGATTATTTTGGCGAGCTGAAGATTGTGGATGTGAACATCCGCCGACTGCGCATCAAGATCGAGGACAATCCCACCAAGCCGACGTATGTAAATACGGTGTGGGGCTATGGGTATAAGTGGGGAAGCTGAAACAGGAGCAGTCTGTGGGGTTGTCCTCACCCTGCGGAGCAGGGCGCGCGTGAGCGCGTACAAGCGTTTTGGCCCGAGGCCAAAACCTTGGCGGAGGGCGGATCCATTCCGCCCGAGCATGAAAAAAGCCGGGGCCCCCGGAGGCTGCGCATCTGGGGCACAACCCCACCAAGCCGGCGTATGTGAATACGGTGTGGGGCTACGGATATAAGTGGGGCAGCTGAGACAGGCCCAGTCCACGGCAGGATGATGCCCCGTGACCTGGGAGAGGAGGTGCTCAAATGGCGAAAAAGGCCGTTGTGACCGATAAAGTGAAGATCCGGGGCATCCGCCGCCGCTGGCTCATCAACAGCGTGGGCGTGGTGCTGCTGGTGCTGGCCCTGGCGCTGGGGACCTTTTCCACCGCCATGTGGAGCTACTACTACTCCAGCACGATGAACGACCTGAAACGGCGGGCGGCGGATGACGCGGGGGGCTTTGCCTCCTTCACCCGCAGCCAGTACTGGACCAACGCACAGAACGCGGTGCAGAAGTTTGAGGACAAGACCAAGCTGGAGCTTCAGTTTCTGGACGTCACCGGGGCGGTGCAGTACTCCAGCAATGACCTGGCTGCCGGGACCACGCCGGGGACCCAGGACATTCAGAGCGCGCTGAACTATCAGGAGGCCGTGGCTTGGAAGGGGACCGACCCCCACACCGGCGAGCGGGTGGTGGCCGCCTCCGCCCCCATCGTCTACCACGGGCAGACGGTGGCCGTGGTGCGCTATGTGACCTCTCTGGTGGCCATCGACTGGCAGTTTTTTCTGGCCATGGGTCTGGCCTGTCTGCTGGGGGCGGCCATCCTGGCCCTGGTCTACTTCTCCAATCTCTACTTTGTCCGCTCCATTGTGGAGCCGCTGGCCAGCATTACAGAGACCGCCCGGCTCATTGCCGACGGGAGCTATGGGGTGCAGATCGAGAAAAAGTTCGATGACGAGGTAGGGGAGCTCACCGACACCATCAATGATATGTCCCTGAAAATCAAGCAGTCGGAGAAGACCCAGTCGGAGTTCATCTCCTCCGTCTCCCATGAGCTGCGCACCCCCCTGACCGCCATCACCGGATGGGCGGAGACCATCCAGGGCGGCGAGCTGAAGGACCCCCAGGATGTGCGGAAGGGAATGGACATCATCGTCTCTGAGGCCCGGCGGCTGACCAACATGGTGGAGGAACTGCTGGAGTTTTCCCGCATCGAGGACGGCCGGTTCACTCTGTCGGTGGAGCCCCTGGATCTGAAGGCAGAGCTGGAGGATGCGGTGTACACCTATCGGGAATTTTTCCGCCGGGAGGGCATCGAGCTGACCTATCAGGACTGTCCGGAGGAGATGCTCCCCATCAGCGGAGACCCGGAGCGGCTGCGCCAGGTGTTCTGCAATCTGCTGGACAACGCGGCCAAGCACGGCGGCTCCGGCAAGCGGATCGACGTGTCCGTTGCCCAGGAGGGGGAGGAGGCGGTGATCCGCATCCGGGACTACGGCCCCGGCATCCCCGAGGAGGAGCTTCCCCATGTGAAGTACAAATTTTATAAGGGGAGCTCCAAGGCCCGGGGCTCCGGCATCGGTCTGGCGGTGTGCGAGGAGATCGTCACCCGGCATGAGGGGCGGTTGGACATTGGAAACGCCCAGGGCGGCGGCTGTCTGGTGACCATTGTGCTGCCGATTGAAACGTAAGTTCGACAGCTATTGCTTTTTTTCTGAAAACTTGGTAGAATACCCACGGCGCAGAAGCGCGCCTGCCGTTGGATCACAAAGGAGAAACAGTTTCCCATGCAGAACAAAGAGAAAACCTGCGCCTGCCCCTCCGGTGGGTTTAAGACCATGTGCGGAGGCCAGGCGCTCATTGAAGGCATTATGATGCGCGGCCCAAAGAAACAGGCCGTGGTGGTGCGCAAGCCGGATGGGACCCTTGCCATCCGGGAGAGCCAGCTGCGGTTCATCAAGGACCGATTCCCCGTGCTGGGCCTGCCCCTGATCCGGGGGATGGTGACCTTTGTGGCCTCCATGGTGGAGGGCGTTCGGGCCCTGATGTACTCCGCGGAGTTCTTTCCGGAGGAGGAGGGGGAGACGGAGGAGCCGTCCCGCTTTGAGGCGTGGCTGGAGCGCACCCTGGGCAGCGACCGGGCAGCCTCGGTTTTTGTGACGGTCTCGGTGATTCTGGGCATCGGGATGTCCATCGGACTGTTTTTCCTGCTGCCCACCCTGCTGGGCTCGGTGGTGACGCTCTTTACCGATTCCATGGTGGTCCGCAATGTGGCGGAGAGCCTGATGAAGCTGGCTATTTTTGTGGGCTATCTGGCCCTCTGCTCCCGGATGAAGGACATTCACCGGGTGTTCCAGTACCATGGTGCGGAGCATAAGACCATTTTCTGCTATGAGGCGAGGCTTCCCCTGACGGTGGAGAACGTGCGGAAGCAGCCCCGCCACCATCCCCGGTGCGGGACCAGCTTTCTGTTTATGGTGATCGCCATCTCGATCCTGGTTTCCACCGTCGTGTTTGGGATCTGGCCGGTCCACAACGCCCTGTGGCGGTTTGTGGCCCATCTGCTGATGCTGCCCATCATCGTAGGGGTCAGCTATGAGTTCAACCGCTGGGCCGGGCGGCACGATGGGCCGGTCACAAAGCTGCTTACCGCCCCCGGCCTGTGGCTCCAGAATTTTACTACCTTTGAGCCGGACGACTCCATGATCGAGGTGGGAATCAAGGCGCTGGAGCTGGTGCTGCCCGAGGTAAAGGGTGAGGACGCGTGGTGAGCCTTCTCCGGCGGCGGATCGGGAGTTAGGAATTAGAAATTGGGAGTTAGGAATTGGATGCGGTGAGCGCGCGGCAATTCCTGATTGAAGCAAGAGGGGGAGCCTATGGCCACCACATATAACAATTTGTATCTGGATACCCGGGCCCGCCTGAAGAAGGCAGGCATCGAGGGGGCCCAGCTGGAGGCACGGGAACTGATTTGCTATGCGGCGGATAAGAGCCGGGAGCAGTTTTACCGGGATATGCCCCTCTATGCTTCCGGCGAACTGGAAAAGCGGGTGGAGGCCCTGGTGCAGCGCCGCTTGGAGGGCGAGCCGGTGGCTTATATCGTGGGCGAATGGGAATTTTACGGCCTGCCCCTGGATGTGTCCAGTGAGGTGCTGATCCCCCGGATCGACACAGAGGTGCTGGCGGAGCGGGGCATCTTGAAGGCGCGGGCGGCCGGGGAGGGCGCCCGGGTGCTGGACCTGTGCGCCGGCAGCGGCTGTGTGGGGCTGGCCATCGCGGCCAACGCACCCGGATGCCGGGTGGTGCTGGGGGAGCTGGCCGAGGGCGCCCTGCGGGTGTGTAAGCAGAACGTCCGCCGCAACGAGCTCAACGCCCGGGTGACCTGCCTGTCGGTGGACGCTATGGAGCCTCCCTCCTCCGCCCTGTGGGACTTTGATGTGATCGTCTCCAACCCCCCCTATATCCCCACCGGAGACATCCCGGGACTGGATCCCTCCGTGCGGGATTATGAGCCCCTCATCGCCCTGGACGGCGGTGTGGACGGCCTGGATTTCTACCGTTTTATCGCGTCTAAGTGGAAAAACGCCCTGCGGCTGGGGGGGACCCTCATCTTTGAGGTGGGCATCGGACAGGCCCCAGAGGTGGAGGAGATCCTGGCCCAGAACGGCTTTGAGCAGATCCAGACCACCGCAGATACCCAGGGGATCTGGCGGGTAGTGGAGGGGACCATCAACGGCTAGGCCAACAAAATACAAAGAAAGGCGCTTGCAGGATGGGCCCTGAGGCCGGGCGGAATTATGTCCGGTTTATTGGACTCTTGACTTGATAAGCTGTGAAGCAGACAGCCGGACCAGAGGGCTCTGGACCGGTGGGAAAGGATGGGATCAGATGGCAACAAAGAAACCGGCGGTGGAGAGCGCGGCTCCCGCCGCAGATAAGAAGAAGGCACTGGAGACCGCCATGGCGCAGATCGAGCGCAATTACGGCAAGGGCTCCATCATGCGGCTGGGGGAGAACCTGGGGGTAATGGTGGAGTCTATCCCCACCGGATCCCTGTCCCTGGACCTGGCGCTGGGGATCGGCGGCCTGCCCAAGGGCCGGATCATTGAGGTCTATGGACCGGAATCCTCCGGTAAGACCACCCTGGCCCTCCATGTGGTGGCTGAGGCCCAGAAGCGTGGGGGCGAGGTGGCCTTCATCGACGCCGAGCACGCCCTGGACCCCACCTATGCCCGGGCGCTGGGCGTGGACATCGACTCCATGCTCATCTCCCAGCCGGACACCGGCGAGCAGGGCCTGGAGATCTGTGAGGCCTTGGTCCGCTCCGGAGCCATCGATGTGGTGGTGGTGGACTCTGTGGCCGCGCTGACCCCCCGGGCGGAGATCGAGGGGGATATGGGCGACTCCCATGTGGGCCTGCTGGCCCGCCTGATGAGCCAGGCCCTGCGGAAGCTGGCCGGCTCCATCGCAAAGACCAACTGCATCGTCATCTTCATCAACCAGCTGCGGGAGAAGGTGGGCGTGGTCTACGGCAACCCGGAGGTCACCACCGGCGGCCGGGCGCTGAAATTTTACTCCTCGGTCCGCATCGATGTGCGGCGGGTAGAGGCGCTGAAGAGCGGCTCTGAGATCATCGGCAACCGCACCCGGGCCAAGATCGTCAAGAACAAGGTGGCGCCCCCCTTCCGGGAGGCGGAATTCGACATCATGTACGGCGAGGGCATCTCCAAGGTAGGCGAGCTCATCGACCTGGGCGTCAAGCTGGACCTGGTGCAGAAGAGCGGCTCCTGGTTCGCCATGGGCGAGCTGCGCTTGGGCCAGGGCCGGGACGCGGCCAAGCAGTTTTTGCGGGACAACCCGGACATGGCGGAGGAGCTGGAGGCCAAGATCCGGCAGAACGCCTTCAAGCTGCTGTCCAAGCAGGGGCAGGCGGCGGCCCGTGCCGCCGGACGGGCGGTGGATGTGTCCGCCGACGACTTTGAGGACGGCGAGGAGTAAATGATCATTCAGGAGCTGAAGCCCTCCAAGCGGGTCCGGGGCCGCTGGCTGGCGGTGCTGGAGGACGGCTCCCTCCTCCTGTCTCTTATACACATCTGACGCTGCCGACGAACTC
>OWJB01000421.1_pt1 | contig 19047 bp, 11 predicted proteins | sample 1732861 | NCBI WGS metagenome assembly OWJB01 (sample SAMN05065762, study PRJEB22554) | human gut metagenome | biome: ENVO:2100002; feature: ENVO:00000062; material: ENVO:00002003 | host: Homo sapiens | place: USA
TTGCTTTTGTATGGTAGCTTGCAATGATAATGACAAGGGGGATTCTATAATACCTTCGGAGCAAGAACCTGAAGTTGGAGTTTCATCTGATTATACAGAGCTCTTGAACAAAACAACACCCGTCCCGTCTGAATATAATCAGGAATTTGCTTTAAAAGGGAGTGTTGTGCAAATTGATTATGACACCCAAAATTACGTGGAAGGAAATGGGGAAATGCGCAAGAATACTGCCTACGTCTATTTACCGTATGGTTACGAGGAAGTATCTGACCAATGCTATAATGTATTTTATTTCGTACATGGTCATGGCGAAACGGCAGCTTCCTTCTTTCAAAATGAAAATGGGTTGTTATGTAAATTGCTGGATCACATGATAGGCAATGGTGATATGGCTCCGACTATCGTTGTCTCAACAAGCTATGTTTATGGTAATCCTGTTGATTACTATCCTGATGCAGACCCTTATTGCAAGGCTCTGCCACAAGAATTGGTCAATGATTTAATTCCAATCGTGGAGAACCGTTATCATACGTACACTGAGAATACCGATATGACCGGAATAAAAGCATCAAGAGAACATCGGGCTATCGGAGGCTTTTCAATGGGGGCTGTAACAACTTGGTATGCATTGGAACACACGTTGGATTGTTTCAAATACTTTATGCCGATAAGCTCTGATAGCTGGTCGTTAGGACGTTTTGCAGGAATGGATTATCCGACTGAGACAGCGGAATATTTTGCCAACATTGTCCGTTCCTCCACTTCATCGAAGAATGATTTTTATATATGGGCTTGTAGCGGAACGGATGATGTCGCATACGATAGAATTTGGGCACAAGTTCAAGCCATGGCACAAATCACGGACGTGTTTTCTGTCGGCAATCTGACTTTCCACGAACAAGAGGGTGCACGGCATGAGTTCCGATCTATAGCGGAATACTTATACAATGCTCTACCGTCATTATTTCCCAATTGAAGAAAGATGAACTATTTACTTTAATGGTCGAAAACTGTTCGCTTTATTAAGAAATAAATCTCTACCATCAATTGTCGTGTGAACAATATGAGAATTGAAAGAACAGATTTACAACTTAAAAGATGAACATTTATGACCCATCATATCATGGCGGATCGTTTGGTCGAATCCGCCACCCAAGCCGTCATGGAAGAACTGTTCCACGACTTCGACAATACGCTCCGTACCCTTTGCGACGAGGATGACGATCGCAAAGCTGTTTTTCGCACCTTGCGTTATGCGCGTATCCGCCTGCACGTATTATGCGGCTATATCTCGAAAGAGGAAACACCGGAGAGTGATACTCAAATTCGTTTCCTGCATATCGTCATCGGATATATAGACACGGAATTAGAGATATTGAATCGCTACGGAGATACTTATCCGCCGAAACCTCATGCGTACAAACGGCGTTGGACGGGAGCCGTTGTCGAACTGGTTGAGTTGATATATTCCTTGCACGAGATGAAGCGTATCGACGACGGAGAGATAGCCATGAACGAACTGGCCGGATTCTTCGGCGAGTTGTTCGGTATTCGTCTCGATGCGCGAAGTCTTTACGACGCTTATACCGAGATCAAACGTCGTAAGGGTGAAAGCCGCATCTATTTTCTCGACAAGTTGCGCGAGCGTCTGAACCTGCGGATGCAACGCGACGATGAAAAAGAACGAGAGCGGAGACGCTGATTAAATAATGCGGATGGAAAGTTCTGTCCGCATTTTGCATTAACACAGTCGTCGATTTTGTTATTTCCAAGAAAAACGCTATATTGCATAGAGTTGTTTGACGAGATGCAAAGCGCAGCAGTTCAGCGCAGTTACACGGTCGCTAAATCGTTACCGACAACTTCCTTAATCCCCACTCTACGCTGTCATTCAGACAGATACATAAAAGTTTCTTATCCCCGGCAAATATAAAACAATATTCCGAGATGCTGACAGCCTCCCTAGTTATTATAATATAAAAAAAACGGATAGCTTTTGCCCTACTAATCAGAATGTTCTATCTTTGCATCCATTATATATAAATGATTTACAATATGTCTACAGAATTATTCTCTACTCTGCCCTATAAGGTGGCAGATATTACACTTGCTGATTTCGGACGCAAGGAAATCGATTTGGCAGAAAAAGAAATGCCCGGCCTGATGGCTCTTCGCGAAAAGTATGGAGAATCCAAACCGTTAAAAGGTGCCCGCATTATGGGGTCGTTGCACATGACCATTCAAACGGCTGTGCTGATTGAAACATTAGTGGCTTTAGGAGCTGAAGTACGTTGGTGCTCTTGTAATATATATTCAACGCAGGATCATGCTGCTGCTGCGATAGCTGCTGCCGGTGTACCGGTATTTGCATGGAAGGGCGAGACTCTTGCTGATTATTGGTGGTGCACGTTGCAGGCATTGAGCTTTGACGGCGGCAAGGGACCGAATGTGATTGTAGATGATGGCGGTGACGCGACAATGATGATCCACGTGGGTTATGATGCAGAAAATAATGTTGCCGTATTGGATAAGGAAGTACACGCAGAGGATGAAATAGAACTGAATGCCATCTTGAAGAAAGTGTTGGCAGAAGACAGTACTCGCTGGCATCGTGTAGCGGAAGAAGTGCGTGGCGTATCTGAAGAGACAACGACAGGCGTACACCGTTTGTATCAGATGCAGGAAGAAGGCAAATTGCTGTTCCCGGCATTCAATGTGAACGACTCGGTAACGAAATCTAAGTTTGATAATCTGTACGGTTGCCGCGAATCGTTGGCCGACGGAATCAAGCGTGCAACAGATGTGATGATTGCCGGAAAAGTAGTAGTGGTATGCGGTTATGGTGATGTGGGTAAAGGCTGTTCTCACTCCATGCGTTCTTACGGAGCGCGGGTGCTCGTAACGGAAGTAGACCCGATCTGTGCATTGCAGGCTGCAATGGAAGGTTTCGAAGTAGTGACAATGGAAGAAGCTTGTCTGGAAGGTAACATTTTCGTGACTACGACAGGTAATATCGATATTATCCGTATCGACCACATGGAGAAAATGAAAGATCAGGCTATCGTTTGTAACATCGGCCATTTCGATAATGAAATTCAGGTAGATGCTTTGAAACATTATCCGGGCATCAAATGTGTGAATATCAAACCGCAGGTAGACCGTTATTATTTCCCGGATGGACACAGCATCATCTTGTTGGCCGACGGTCGTCTGGTAAATCTGGGATGTGCAACAGGGCATCCGTCATTCGTGATGAGTAATTCATTTACCAATCAGACATTGGCACAGATAGAACTGTTCAACAAGAAATATGATATCAATGTATATCGCCTGCCGAAGCATCTGGACGAGGAAGTGGCTCGCCTGCATCTTGAAAAGATCGGTGTGAAACTGACTAAGCTGACTCCCGAACAGGCCGCTTATATTGGTGTGTCAGTGGATGGTCCTTATAAAGCAGATCATTATAGATACTAATTAAATTGAGAATTGAGAATTAAAAATTGAGAAATAATTGGCGGGATAAGGTATGATTCGGCGGTTGTTATTTTTGGTTTTTAGTTTTCAATTCTCAATTCTCAATTCTCAATTATATGAAGAAGTTTCTTCCCGACTTAATAGCCATTCTGGCTTTTATCATTCTTTCTTTCGCTTATTTTTTTCCGGCTGATATTGAAGGTCGTATCTTGTTTCAGCATGACACGGCTGCCGGAGTGGGTGCAGGACAAGAATCGAAAGAGTACCTCGAACGTACCGGAGAACGTACACGCTGGACGAATTCGATTTTTGGAGGTATGCCTACCTATCAGATGGCTCCGAGTTACGACTCGACGACAGCTTTGAAATGGGTGGAGAAGGTTTATCACCTCTATCTCCCGAATTATGTAGTGCTGACTTTTATCATGATGCTGGGATTCTATATCCTCTTGCGGGCATTCGGAATATCAGCCTGGCTGGCAGGATTAGGAGGAGTGATATGGGCATTCTCTTCCTATTTTTTCATTCTGATACCGGCAGGGCATATTTGGAAGTTTGTGACATTGGCTTATATACCACCTACGATTGCAGGTGTCGTTCTGGCTTACCGGAAGAAATACCTGTTGGGCGGAATCATTACGGCTCTGTTCATCGCCCTTCAGATTCAGTCGAATCACATTCAGATGAGCTATTATTTCATGTTTGTGATCCTGTTTTTTGTAGGAGCTTATTTTGAAGATGCTTATAAAAAGAAAGAACTGCCTCATTTCTTCAAGGCTAGCGGGGTTTTAGCACTGGCTGCCGTGGTAGGAGTCTGCATCAATATTTCCAATCTGTATCATACGTATGAATATAGTAAGGAGACGATGCGCGGCAAGAGCGAATTGAAGCAGGAGGGAGCTGCTGCCAGTCAGACTAGTAGCGGATTGGATCGTGATTATATAACCAACTGGAGTTATGGTATCGGTGAAACGTTGACGTTGCTGGTCCCGAATGTGAAAGGCGGAGGGTCAGGAGCTACGATGTCGCAGAGCGAGGTTGCTATGGCAAAAGCCAACCCACTATATAGCGGCATTTATTCACAGTTTCCACGACAATACTTCGGTGAACAGCCATGGACTGCCGGACCAGTATATGTAGGGGCATTTGTGATGTTTTTGTTTGTTTTAGGCTGCTTTATTGTGAAAGGTCCCCTTAAATGGGCATTGTTGGGAGCTACTATTTTCTCAATTCTGCTTTCATGGGGAAAAAATTTTATGGGACTGACAGACTTTTTCATCGATTATGTCCCGATGTATAATAAGTTCCGTGCCGTATCTTCTATCCTGGTGATAGCTGAATTTACAATTCCTCTGTTGGCGATTTTTGCTCTGAAAGAAATTCTGGCCAAGCCGGATACGTTGAAGTTGAAAGAGAATCGCGGAGGATTGATTACTACACTGATACTGACAGCCGGTGTGGCGCTGATCCTGGCGGTTGCTCCGGGAGTCTTCTCCTCCGGCTTTGTTACAGCACAAGAAATAGCTACTTTGGAGCAAGTGCTTCCTGCTGAATCTCGTGCCCAACATCTTGCACCGATTATAGCCAATCTGACCGAAATGCGTAAAGCTGTCGTTGCTTCGGATGCATGGCGCAGCTTCTTTATTATAGTGATCGGTTGCCTGTTTTTATTCTTGTATCAACTCCGAAAGTTGAAAGCCTCTTTCACACTGGCGGGTATTGCGCTTTTGTGTCTGATAGATATGTGGAGTGTTAATAAACGCTATTTGAATGATGAACAGTTCGTGCCGAAGTCGAAACAGTCAGAAGCATTCGTGAAGACACAGGCGGATGAGATTATTCTTCAGGATACGACGCCGAATTATCGTGTACTGAACTTCATCGGTTTCCCCGGTAATACGTTTAACGAAAACAATACAGCATATTGGCATAAGAGTGTCGGCGGCTATCATGCGGCGAAGCTTCGCCGCTATCAGGAAATGATAGACCATCACATTATGCCCGAAATGGAGGAAACTTATCAGGCTGTAGCCACTGCCGGCGGACAGATGGACAGTGTGGATGCTTCCAAATTCCGTGTACTGAATATGCTGAATACCAAATACTTCATTTTCCCTGCCGGAGAGCAAGGACAGGCTGTTCCTGTTATGAATCCTTATGCATACGGTAATGCATGGTTCGTAGATAAGGTGCAGTATGTAAATAATGCAAATGAAGAAATAGATGCTTTGAACGATATTCTTCCAACGGAAACAGCCGTAGTGGATGTGAAGTTTAAAGAACAGCTGAAAGGTGTGACAGAAGGATATAAAGATTCACTATCTACCATCCAGTTAACCAGTTACGAGCCAAATCGTTTGGTTTATAAGGCTTCCACTCCTAAAGACGGAGTTGTTGTTTTCTCTGAAATATATTATCCGGGATGGCAGGTGACTATCGATGGCCAGCCGGTGGATATTGCCCGTGCAGACTATATCTTGCGTGCGATAAATATGCCGGCAGGGGAACATACCATCGAGATGTGGTTTGATCCGCAAAGCATACACGTCACGGAAAGTATTGCTTATGCAGCATTGGCTTTATTGTTAATCGGAGTTATGCTTCTTGCGTGGACGCAGCGGAGCAAGATAGCGAAGAAGCCTTAAGCAAAATGTAATAGCATCAACCTTATAGTGTATTGTAAGGTTATAAAATAAGGGCGACTCTCTTCCTCACGAAGAGAGCCGCTACTTTGCATTCACTAAAAAATTATGAAAAACAAACGCTGTTCATAGAAACATATTAAGTGTGATGTTAGTGATTATCTTTGTGCATTCTTCTTTGAGCAGCCTTTTTCCGTGCGGCATTTTGTTCAGTCTGCCACTTTTCGTACTGTTCTTTTGTCAGAATCTTTTTTATCTTCTTTTCTTTGGCTTCTGCAGCTTTCTTTTGTGAATCGGCAGAATTGCTGTCTTTGTTCATCCCCATTCTACCGGGAAAACCACCTTCTCCCATCATAGGCGGTTGGCCTCCACCCATTGGTGGGCGTCCTCCCCGCATTCCAGGGCCTTCTCCCATTGGCGGACGTTGGTCATCCGAATTTTGCATAGCCTTGAAGAAAGCTTTCTGCTCTTTCAGGTTCAGCTTGTATATTTTTTTATATTGTTTGTCTGTCAACTGGAGTAACTTGTTCATTTGGTCTGTCATCTGCGTGGCTACCTTTTCCGGATTCAACACCTCACGCGGAAGACGCTTTTCTTGTTGCCTTTCTTGCGGCTCATTGGCTTCTTGTGCATTTATAAAACCTGCACAGCACGTTAAGCAGACTGCCAATCCTATCAATTTCATGTTTTTTCTCATCTCTCTTATGTTTTTATTTGTTTTAATACTCCAAAGCTAAGCAGATATCGGAACAGATAAAAATAAAATCGACTAAGTGCGGAGATTTGTCTATCAAAAGCTCTACTCTACTTTCTCCTGCGGCCTTATATCATCTATGCCCTTGGATGAAAAGTAGTTTCAAGCACTGAAACTGGTAGTTCCAAGTAATGAAACTACAGTTTCCCCGGCGTGAAACTTTTGTTTCATCAGTGTGAAACTCTTGTTTCTCCGCCTTGAAACTTTAGTTTCTAACGCTTGAAACTGATAGTTCCACGGCTTGAAACAAGTCGTATCAATACGGGAAAGACGATTAAGAACGTGTTGACGTTCTTTTTAGCCATAACTCTTATTAATTTAGATGGTGATAGGTGATAGATGAGGTGATAGGTTACCGATAACCTATCACTGCTCTGAAAACACTATGGATAAAGGGTTTGATAATGCAGGTGATAGGTTGAAAGAGGATTCCTGTTTTTATATATGAAGAGAGTATATACCCATCCATACGTTGAAAAAGGAAAATATGAATATAAACAAATAGTTTGTGGATAGTCTTGTTAGGCTGTAAGCAGCTAAATTTGTAGCCAATAATAGAACATATATTATGAAAAGGCTACTATTCATTTTTTCCTTTTTCTTCTTGCTTGCGCTAAATGGAAAAGCACAGGAAGTGGAGGTTCTGACATTAGAGGATTGTCTCCGTATTGGTATTGATAATAACTTGTTGTTAGAAGGGAAGCGCAAAGAAATACAAAAAAATAAATATGGTGTATCTGAAAACCGTTCGAAACTGTTGCCGCAGATTAATGCAATAGCTGGTTACAGTAACAATTTCGATCCCCCGGTATCGGTTACTGACGGATCCTCTTATGGTGTTCCTTATAATATAACGGAGACATTGCAACATTCTGCTAATGCGGGACTGGAAATGCAAATGCCCCTTTTCAATCAGACTCTTTATACTTCAATGTCCATAGCTAAAGTGATGGAAGAAATCAGCCGCTTGTCTTATGGAAAAGCCAGGGAAGATGTTATTCTTCAAATCAGTAAGATGTATTATCTCGGGCAAGTCACAGCCGAACAAATCATGTTGATAAAAGCTAATATCACCCGCCTGAAAGAGTTGAGAGATATTACACAGGCTTTTTTCGATAACGGAATGTCTATGGAAGTCGATCTGAAAAGAGTAAATATCAATTTAGAGAATCTGCAAGTGCAATATGATAATGCGCAGGCAATGATGAAACAGCAATTGAATATGCTGAAATATATTATGGATTATCCGGCGGAAAAAGAAATCGCACTAACGCCCGTCAATACAGATAGTATTACTACGGTAGCCTTGACCGGCTTGTCGGAAAATATCTATGAACTTCAACTTTCACAATCGCAGGTACAATTGGCGGAGCGGCAAAAGAGGATAATTACTAACGGATATATTCCTTCTCTTAGTCTGACAGGTAGTTGGCGGTATGCCGCTTATACGGATAAAGGGTACCATTGGTTTCACTCCGGTCCGTCCAATCACTGGTTTCGTTCTTATGGAGTGGGGCTGACTTTACGTATCCCTATTTTCGACGGGCTGGATAAAACCTATAAAATCAGAAAGGCAATGATTGATATAGAGAACAGTAAGCTGGCATGGGAAGATGCCCGTAAGAATCTACAAACTCAATATCTGAATGCTGTGAACGACCTGATGAACAACCAGCGTAATTTTAAGAAACAGAAAGATAATTATTTGCTTGCCGAAGATGTATATGCAGTCACCTCCGACCGTTATCGGGAGGGTATCGCTTCTATGACAGAAGTGTTGCAGGACGAGATGCAAATGAGCGAAGCACAAAACAACTATATCAGTGCACATTATAATTATCGGGTGACTAACCTGATGCTGCTTAAACTGACCGGACAAATAGAATCATTACTCAAATAATCGTAAATAACAATCATAAATATGGAAACAATGGAGAATAATATCCCTTCTATTAGTCATCAGGAGAAAGCAAAGAAAATGAAAAAGCTTCGCCGCTGGCAAATTGCAGTCAGCTTTCTCGGAGTAGCTATAATCGTCTGGGGAGTGATTGAAGTGATCTGTCTTTTTCTGAATTATAGTCAGACGGAGACGAGTAACGATGCACAAATAGAACAATATGTATCGCCTATCAATTTGCGTGCTTCGGGCTACATTGGCAAGATTTACTTTACAGAACATCAGGAGGTACATAAAGGAGACACTTTGCTCGTGCTTGACGACCGTGAATATAAAATCCGCGTCATGGAAGCAGAAGCTGCGCTGAAAGATGCACAAGCCGGTGCAACGGTCATTAACGCAACACTTAATACTACGCAAACTACAGCGTCCGTTTACGATGCGTCTATTGCCGAGATTGAAGTACGGTTGTCGAAACTGGAAAAAGACCGGAAGCGGTATGAGAATCTGGTGAAACGAAATGCGGCTACTCCTATCCAACTGGAGCAGATTGTTACGGATTATGAAGCTACGCGTAAAAAACTGGAAGCTACGAAGAGGCAAAAGAAAGCTGCGCTCTCCGGTGTGGATGAAGTGTCTTACCGTCGTGTGAGTACCGAAGCAGCGATTCAGAGAGCAACAGCTGCACTTGAAATGGCTCGCTTGAATCTGTCTTACACAGTGGTGGTAGCTCCCTGTGACGGAAAACTCGGTCGTCGTTCGCTAGAAGAAGGGCAGTTTATTTCGGCAGGGCAAACCATTACGTATATTCTTCCTGATACCCAGAAATGGATTGTTGCTAATTATAAGGAGACACAAATCGAGAATTTACACGTCGGACAGGAAGTGTCTGTCACGGTAGACGCCATCAGTGATAAAGAATTTAAAGGAAAGGTAACCTCTATATCAGGAGCTACGGGATCTAAATATTCGTTGGTGCCGACGGATAATTCGGCTGGTAACTTTGTGAAGATTCAGCAGCGTATTCCCGTACGAATCGATTTCACGGATTTATCTAAAGAAGATAATGAACGGCTGGCGGCAGGCATGATGGTAGTGGTGAAAGCCAAACTCTAATAATCCCCGTCATCTTTTCCTGCGCTATATCTCTCTTTTAACTTTTAATTTATAATCTTTAATTGAACCCGATGCCCTCTTATCCTAAAAATTATCCTTTCTATAGCTGGATGCCCAAACCGCTGGGTATTATCATTCTGTTATTTTTCTTTCTGCCGATTCTTACGGTAGGTGGGGTCTATTCGGTGAACAGTACTGAAATGATGAGCGGGCTTGGTATTATATCCGAGCATATCCAGTTTGCTAATTTTGTAACCTCTATAGGTATGGCTGCATTTGCTCCTTTTCTGTATCAGTTGGTATGTGTACGGAGGGAGAAGATGATGTGTATTGTCGGGTTTGCGCTCATGTATATATTCAGCTATATCTGTGCCAAGACGGATAGTATTTTTCTATTGGCGCTTTGCAGTCTTCTGACAGGTTTTCTGCGTATGGTATTGATGATGGTCAATCTGTTTACGCTCATCTGGTATGCAGGTGGAATGGAAGCTACCCGCAACATTACTCCGGGATTGGAACCAAAAGATGCTGCTGGTTGGAATAAACTGGACATAGAGAGATGTGTGAGCCAGCCTGCTGTTTACCTGTTTTTTATGATTTTGGGGCAGTTGGGTACGGCATTGACTGCTTGGCTGTCTTTTGAATATGAATGGAAGTATGTATATTATTTTATGATGGGTGTTCTCCTGGTTTCTATCTTGATTTTATTAACTACCATGCCCAATTATAAGTTTCCCGGGCGCTTTCCTATTAATTTCCGTAAGTTCGGCAATGTCACTGCATTCTGCATTTCATTGACCTGTCTCACGTATGTGTTGGTGTATGGAAAAGTACTCGATTGGTATGATGACGAATCTATTCGTTGGACCACTGTTATCGGTATTCTCTTTGCGGGAATCTTTCTTTATATGGATGCCACCCGTCGATCGCCCTATGTTTTGTTGGAGGCATTTAAACTGCGTACCATACGCATGGGAGCATTACTCTATCTGTTGTTGATGGTAGTAAACTCCAGTGCAATGTTTGTCAATGTATTTGCAGGAGTGGGTATGCATCTCGATAATCTACAGAATGCCTCGTTGGGTAATTGGTGTATGGTGGGTTATGTCATTGGGGCTGTGGTTGCCATGGTGCTAGGGGGGAAAGGATTGCATTTTAAGTATTTGTTTGCGATGGGATTTTTTTTCCTTTCTTTATCGGCTGTTTTTATGTATTTCGAGGTGCAGACAGCCGGAGTTTTTGAACGCTTGAAGTATGCGGTCATTATCCGTGCTACGGGTATGATGATTCTGTATGCGTTGACAGCCGCTTATGCGAATCAGCGTATGCCTTTTAAATATCTTTCCACATGGATTTGTATTATGCTCACAGTGCGTATGGTTGTCGGACCGAGTGTTGGCGGAGCGATTTATACAAACGTTTTGCAAGAGCGGCAGCAACATTATGTTACCCGTTATGCTCAAAATGTAGACTTGCTTAATCCGGATGCTTCCACTTCTTTTCTTGGCACGGTACAGGGGATGAAGTATCAGGGAAAAAGCGAGACGGAAGCCCGTAACATGGCTGCCATATCCACCAAAGGGCGTATTCAGGTGCAGGCTACGCTTTCTGCTCTTAAAGAGATGGCGGGATGGACGATTTACGGTGGGTTAATTTGTATGATATTTGTGCTTGTTGTTCCTTATCCTAAACGAAAATTGCTAACTTAGCGTCGTTTTTGATAATGATCTGTTAATATGTGCAGTGTTATGGATACCGGGCAAAATCGTTTATTACAGTTTGACCGTGATTTGTTAAGTGGGAAAAATATATGCAGTTCGAGAGGAATATTTGTGACTTTTCCATCCTCGCTGAAAAGACCCTTTCAAATGAAAGGGTTGGGGCTGGTTATTTGCCGGCAAGGTTATTTTAAATTTTTGCTCAATCAGAAGATGCACCTGGCTAAGTCGGGTGATAGTCTGTTTATTCCTGAAGATGGTGAATTTCAAGTGCTGGAAGAGTCCGGAGATCTGGAAATACAGATATTGGTCTATCAGATAGAACCTATACGGGATATTATGGGAAACTTGGTTGTTTCTATGTATATGTATTCCCGGCTTACGCCTGATAGCCCTTCTTGTGTGTGGACTACCGGTGAGGAAGAAGAGATTATGAAATATATGTCTTTGTTGGACAGTGCTTTGCAACCGCAGGAGGATTCATTTAAACTTTATGAACAGAAATTGCTTTTACTGGCATTGACGTACCGGATTTGTTCTATCTACAATCGGAAACTTGTTAGTAACGGCCAGGAAGTGGAAGGACGTAAAAACGAAGTCTTTATTCATCTCATCCAATTGATTGAAAAGTACTATATGCAAGAGCGGGGTGTCGCATTCTACGCTGATAAACTATGTTTGTCTCCTAAATATCTTTCCGCTGTTTCTAAAAGCATTTGCGGATATACCGTGCAAGAACTGGTGTTCAAGGCGATTATCCGCAAAAGTATTTCGTTGTTAAAGAATACGCAGCAAGACATTCAAGAGATTTCAAATACTTTCGGCTTTCCCAATGCTTCTTATTTCGGAACGTTCTTTAAGAAACAGGTAGGAGTGTCACCGCAGCAATATCGAAAGAATCTCTAAGCGTTTATTCTTTTTCACCATAAGCAAGATCGCCTGCGTCACCCAGTCCCGGAACAATATAAGAATGTTCGTTGATTTCCGGATCAATGGCAGCGCACCAAATGGTTGTCTTGTCTTCAGGAAATACATTCTTTATATGGTCAATGGCCTTTTGGCTGGCAATAATGGAAGCAACGTGAATTTCAGCGGGATGACCTTTCGTCAGCATTGCCTGGTAACTTAGTTCCATACTGCCTCCTGTTGCTAACATAGGATCGGTGATAATCAGTGTCTTGTCATCAATACGGGGAGATGCGATATATTCTATATGTATATCGAATTTCAGCGTATCTTTATATTTGCGGTAAGCAGAAACAAATGCATTTTCCGCCCCGTCGAAATAACTAAGGAAACCTTGGTGGAAGGGCAGACCTGCACGTAGAATAGTGCTGATTACTAAATTATTGTCCGGTGTGCTGACCGGAGCAATTCCCAGTGGTGTCTGGATATTCTTTACCGAGTATTTAAACTCTTTACTCATTTCGTAAGCCATGATTTCTCCGATCCGTTCAATGTTACGGCGGAAACGCAGGCGGTCGTTCTGAACTTCTACATTTCTAATTTCGGATATGTACTGGTTTAGAATCGAATTAGTTTGGCCAAAATCAATTACTTTCATATTATATTTTAATCAAATTTTAATCTCATTTTCATAGTATTGATAACATACTGGCTTGCAAAGTAAACGATAATCTTTCAAATTGCAATATTCAGTTTGCAGATATTGTTAGGAATTTATAAAAGAGTTTCAATTAGGGAAAAATTTCTCTAATACCTTCTTCCTTTCCAAAGAAAGTATTACTTTTGTAGCCGGATTTACAAGGGGGTATCCAAAGCTCCTGATTTTAAGGTGAAGAGATTATAAAACAAAATACCAATTTTAATTAATTCAAAGAAAATGGCAAATTTAGATTTAAGCAAGTACGGCATCACAGGTGTGACAGAGATTTTGCACAATCCGTCTTATGATGTTTTGTTCGCTGAAGAAACAAAACCGAGTCTGGAAGGCTTTGAAAAAGGTCAAGTAACTGAATTAGGTGCTGTTAATGTAATGACAGGTATCTATACCGGTCGTTCTCCTAAAGATAAATTCTTCGTTAAGAATGAAGCTTCTGCTGATTCTGTATGGTGGACTTCTGACGATTACAAAAACGATAACAAACCTTGTACGGAAGAAGCTTGGGCTGACTTGAAAGCTAAAGCTGTAAAACAACTTTCCGGCAAACGTTTGTTCGTTGTTGATACGTTCTGTGGTGCTAACGAAGCTACTCGTATGAAAGTACGTTTTATCATGGAAGTAGCTTGGCAGGCTCACTTCGTAACTAACATGTTCATCCGCCCGACAGCTGAAGAACTTGCTAACTACGGAGAACCTGATTTTGTATGTTTCAACGCTTCTAAAGCTAAAGTTGACAACTACAAAGAACTGGGCTTGAACTCTGAAACTGCTACAGTTTTCAACTTGAAGACTAAAGAACAAGTGATCCTGAACACTTGGTATGGCGGTGAAATGAAGAAGGGTATGTTCTCTATCATGAACTATATGAACCCGCTTCGTGGTATCGCTTCTATGCACTGTTCTGCTAACACAGATATGGAAGGTACTAGCTCTGCTATCTTCTTCGGTTTGTCTGGTACAGGTAAGACTACTTTGTCTACTGACCCGAAACGTAAATTGATCGGTGACGACGAACACGGATGGGATAACGAAGGTGTATTCAACTACGAAGGTGGTTGCTATGCTAAGGTTATCAACCTGGATAAAGAAAGCGAACCGGATATCTACAATGCTATCAAACGTGACGCTTTGCTTGAAAACGTAACTGTTGCTGCTGATGGTAAGATTGACTTCACAGATAAGAGCGTGACTGAAAACACTCGTGTTTCTTATCCTATCTATCACATCGAAAATATCGTTAAACCGGTATCTAAAGGTCCTCATGCTAAACAAGTTATCTTCTTGTCTGCTGATGCATTCGGTGTATTGCCTCCGGTATCTATCCTGAACCCGGAACAGGCTCAATACTACTTCTTGTCTGGATTTACTGCTAAATTGGCTGGTACAGAACGTGGTATCACTGAACCGACTCCGACATTCTCTGCTTGCTTCGGTGCTGCTTTCTTGTCATTGCACCCGACTAAATATGCAGAAGAATTGGTTAAGAAGATGGAAATGACTGGTGCTAAAGCATACTTGGTTAACACTGGTTGGAATGGTTCCGGCAAACGTATCTCTATCAAAGATACTCGTGGTATCATCGACGCTATTCTTGATGGTTCTATCGACAAAGCTCCTACTAAGGTTATTCCTTTCTTCGACTTTGTTGTTCCTACAGAACTTCCGGGTGTTGATCCGAAGATCCTTGATCCACGCGACACTTACGAATGTGCTTGCAAATGGGAAGAAAAAGCAAAAGATTTGGCTGGACGTTTCATCAAGAACTTCGCTAAATTTACTGGTAACGAAGCTGGTAAGGCTTTGGTTGCTGCTGGTCCGAAACTCTAATTGGAGAATCAGATATAATATGGAAGGCGGTTCGATTTCGAACCGCCTTTTTTTGTTTATGCCTGTGCCTTTCTATGAGAATAAATATTGTCTGTTTAAAACTTTTCCCTATATTTGCCAAAACAGGAGTACTAACCTTTAAAGGCGGTTATGGTATATCTAGCTACTGACAAACAGACCTATGCGGATCTAAGCATTACAGAGACTGCTAGTAATGAGCAATTTCTTTTCTCTTTGTTTTCCAAAACGGAGACAAAAGAAGGAAAAGCCCTGATGTTGAACTGGATTATGTATCCGCTAAGTGATTTGGAGGAAATCCGTAAAAGACAGGAGGCTATTGTCTGGGATGCTTTGCCTGAACTTCTTTTGAATGAAGAAGAGCTGGATTTTATTGAGTATTACCTGGCTTATCGTGACCAGATACGGGAAGCTCATATTTTACTTTCATGTGCTACTGTTATCGACCGTCTGGTGCGATATGACTCGACCCGTTATGTGATCTGCAGAGGGGTGAAATTAGTGGTTCATCTCTTGCATTGTCTGAAGAAATGGGCGACAGAACTACCACAGGACGCCCCGCAACTCATGAAAGAATCTGCTGCTATGATTGATAATATTCTCCATGGAAGTGAATTGGAGGAAGTATTGGAGCAGACCTCTGATGAGGAAAAACGACTGTCTAACTTTGTCATAGACAAATTCGATTATCTGTTCCGGTGTACTCGGTTGTTATCTTTGAAGGAACTTCTGTCTGTTATATATCTACTTGATGTTTGCCGTACAGCTCACCGGGTGGCAAAAGAGAAGAACTTCTGTTGTATGCCGGTAATGGTACCGACAATGGACTTCTCGGTGGAGGGAGCCGTTCATCCTTTTGTGAAAGATGCGCAACCAAATAGTTGGCAGATGTCCCGAGGGAATATATGCATTTTTACAGGTTCTAATATGGCAGGGAAGTCAACAACTTTAAAGGCATTGACCTTGGCTGTATGGTTGGCACATTGCGGTTTGCCTGTTCCTGTGAAATCAATGATTTGTCCTCTTTACGAGGGGATTTATACCTCTATCAATCTGCCGGATTCTTTGCGGGACGGACGAAGTCATTTTATGGCGGAAGTGCTCCGTATTAAAGAAGTGATGCAAAAAGCCGTGACCGGAAAACGCTGTTTGGTGGTATTGGATGAGATGTTTCGCGGGACGAATGCTAAAGATGCGTTTGAAGCCTCCGTTGCCGTCAATGAATTATTGAAGGGCTTCTCTCATTGCCATTTTTTGATATCGACTCATATTCTGGAATATGCGAAAGCCTTTGAAAAGGATTCTTCCTGTTGCTTTTATTATATGGAAGCAGAAATTATTGATGATGCGTTTGTCTGTCCTCATCGGTTGTTGTCGGGGATTTCAGAAGCCAGAGTCGGGTATTGGGTCGTGAAAAAGCTGTTGGGTGGTTTGATATAGTTTTACCTCATTATAAGAGGATTAAGATTCTGCTTTATTTTTATTAGAGACATATTTTAATTACTTTTGTACGGACTATATAAGCGACTAATCTTGAATAATAATGCAACAGCCATGAAGAAACTTTATTCCTTTCTTATCAGTTCCCTATTCTTTACCTCCGGGCTTTATGCGGGAGAAACAGATTATACTCAAGGACTTTCGATCTGGTTTGACACCCCCAATACTTTGCAGGGATATGCTGCCTGGTATGGCGGAAGACCGGATTTGTGGAAAGGTGAAAATAAACCGGTAACAGCAGGAAGCGGACATAATCTGGATGCCAGCTGGGAGTCACAGTCATTGCCTATTGGTAACGGTAGCCTTGGCGCAAATATTATGGGATCGGTGGAAGCCGAACGTATCACTTTCAATGAAAAAACGCTTTGGCGCGGTGGTCCGAACACAGCGAAAGGTGTGGACTATTATTGGAATGTCAATAAACAATCGGCCCATCTTTTAGATGAAATACGCAAAGCATTTACAGAAGGAGATCAGAAAAAGGCTGAAATGCTGACGCGACAGAACTTCAATAGTGAAGTTTCGTATGAAGCTGACGGAGAAAATCCTTTCCGTTTCGGCAGCTTTACTACAATGGGAGAGTTTTATGTAGAAACCGGACTGAATATGATAGGAATGAGCGATTATAAGCGCATTCTTTCTTTGGATTCGGCTATGGCAGTCGTGCAATTCAAAAAGGATCGTGTGGCTTATCAACGCAACTTTTTTATCTCTTACCCTGCCAATGTAATGGTGGTACGTTTCAGCGCGGATCAATCGGGGAAACAAAATCTGGTTTTCAGTTATGCGCCTAATCCCCTGTCTACCGGCAGCATGGTTTCTGATGGAAATAAAGGACTGGTTTACACAGCTTCTTTGGATAATAATGGAATGAAGTATGTTGTGCGCATCCAGGCGGAAACAAAAGGAGGAACACTGTCTAATGCAGATGGAAAGTTGACGGTGAAGGATGCAGACGAAGTTGTATTTTATATCACAGCGGATACTGACTATAAGATTAACTTTGATCCGGATTTCAAAGATCCGAAAACATATATAGGCGTTAATCCCGAAGAAACGACAAAGCAGTGGATGAATAATGCAGTGGCGCAGGGATATACAGCTTTATTCAATCAACATTATAATGATTATGCTACTCTGTTTAACCGGGTTCGGCTGAATCTGAATCCAGCGGTGAAAGGAGTGAACCTGCCCACTTCTCAACGTTTGAAAAATTATCGGAAAGGACAGACGGATTATTATCTGGAAGAGTTGTATTATCAATTTGGACGTTATCTTCTGATTGCCAGTTCCCGTCCGGGCAATATGCCTGCTAATCTGCAGGGGATTTGGCACAATAATGTCGATGGACCGTGGCGTGTGGATTATCATAATAACATCAATATCCAGATGAATTATTGGCCTGCTTGTTCTACCAACTTGAATGAGTGCGTGCTTCCGTTGATTGACTTTATCCGTACACTGGTGAAACCGGGGGAGAAGACTGCGCAAGCTTATTTCGGAGCAAGAGGATGGACGGCATCTATCTCCGGCAATATTTTCGGCTTTACCACTCCGTTGGAAAGTCAGGATATGTCGTGGAACTTCAATCCGATGGCAGGTCCCTGGCTGGCTACTCATATATGGGAGTATTACGACTATACAAGAGACTTGAAATTTCTGAAAGAAACCGGTTATGAACTAATTAAGAGTAGTGCGGATTTTGCAGTCGATTACCTGTGGCATAAGCCGGATGGAACCTATACGGCTGCTCCGTCCACTTCGCCCGAGCATGGTCCTATCGATCAGGGAGCTACTTTTGTGCATGCCGTAGTGCGTGAAATTCTGATGGATGCGATTGAAGCAAGCAAAGTGTTGGGTGTAGATAAGAAAGAACGTAAGCAATGGGAGCATGTGCTTGCCAATCTCGTTCCCTATCAAATAGGTCGTTATGGTCAGTTGATGGAATGGTCGGTGGATATTGATGATCCGAAAGATGAACATCGTCATGTGAATCATTTGTTCGGCCTGCATCCGGGACATACTGTTTCTCCGGTCACTACTCCCGAACTGGCGAAAGCTGCTAAAGTAGTATTGGTGCATCGTGGTGATGGTGCTACCGGTTGGAGTATGGGCTGGAAGTTGAATCAGTGGGCGCGTTTGCAGGATGGTAATCATGCTTATACTTTATTTGGCAATTTACTGAAGAATGGAACCATGGATAATTTGTGGGATACGCATCCGCCTTTCCAGATTGACGGAAACTTTGGCGGGACAGCGGGAATCACCGAAATGCTGCTTCAAAGTCACATGGGCTTTATTCAATTATTACCGGCTTTGCCGGATGCATGGAAAGACGGTTCTATCAGTGGTATCTGTGCAAAAGGAAATTTTGAGGTGGATATAATCTGGGAGAATCATCAGTTGAAAGAAGCTGTTGTACGCTCTAATGCAGGAGGCAACTGTGTCATAAAGTATGCGGATCAGACTATCTCCTT
>OWJB01000438.1_pt1 | contig 18778 bp, 18 predicted proteins | sample 1732861 | NCBI WGS metagenome assembly OWJB01 (sample SAMN05065762, study PRJEB22554) | human gut metagenome | biome: ENVO:2100002; feature: ENVO:00000062; material: ENVO:00002003 | host: Homo sapiens | place: USA
CAGCTTCGCTGACCAGAATCACGCGCCAAGTCTCACGGACGTTCGACTTGAATTGACTGTCATGGATTTGACCGGAATGGCTGAAACGATTCATTCCGTTCACAATTATTTTACTCTGGGAGGTTCTATCAATATGGAACGTGTGAAAGCTTTTCTGAAACGGAAGCAGGTTGTCATCTCCGTTCAGACGTATCTCATCGATGCGCTGGGCGCGATGGCATTTGGTCTGTTTGCTTCTCTTCTGATCGGTACCATTTTCGGCACGCTGGGGGAAAAAACAGGCGTTGTAATTTTTACTACGATCGCAGGCTACGCCAAGAGCGCGACCGGTGCGGCGCTCGGCGTCTCGATTGCCTACGCCTTAAAGGCACCGACGCTCGTCCTTTTCTCCGCCGCTACCGTCGGCATCGCGGGCAATGAACTCGGCGGTCCGGTCGGCGCGCTCGTTGCCACCATCATCGCAGCCGAGCTTGGAAAAATCGTCTCCAAAGAGACACCGGTTGATATTCTCGTCACCCCGGGCGTCACCATCATCTCCGGTATCCTGGCCGCACAGTTTGTCGGTCCGGGCGTCTCTGCATTCATGACCGCTTTCGGAAATCTGGTGAAGACAGCGACCGTCATGCAGCCGCTTTTCATGGGTATTCTGGTTTCTGCCCTGATCGGCATCGCCCTGACGCTTCCGATCAGCAGTGCGGCAATCTGCATCATGTTAAGCCTCGACGGTCTGGCAGGCGGTGCCGCCACCGCAGGCTGCTGCGCGCAGATGGTCGGATTTGCCGTTTTAAGCTTCTGTGAAAATAAATGGGGTGGGCTTCTGGCACAGGGACTCGGAACCTCGATGCTCCAGATGGGAAATATCGTCCGGAACCCGAAAATCTGGATTCCACCGACACTCGCCTCGATGGTTACCGGTCCGCTCTCCACGATGGTCTTCCATCTGGAAAATATTCCAGCCGGTTCCGGCATGGGAACCTGCGGTCTCGTCGGACCGATCGGCATCTACACTGCCATGCAGGGAAGTGGAAATTCGATGATGTGGCCGGGCATCCTGCTCATCTGCTTCGTGCTTCCGGCTGTTTTGACCCTGTTCTTCGGCGCACTTTGCCGGAAAGCTGGATGGATCAAGGAAGGCGATTTGAAGCTGGATCTATAAGTATAGCTCCATAAAACAGGCATTGAAATGCTCTTCATCCACCACTGTGTGGATAGCAAGCATTCCAATGCCTGTTTTTTGATCCAGTTATCTTTTCCCTATTCCTTATCGTTCTTCTTTCCCCAGCAGCTCCCGCATACTTGCGAGCAGCTTCGCCTCTTTGTCTTCCTTATATTCTCCGAGCAGGACCTCTTCAAACTCCTTCTCCACCTTCATCCGGCGGAAATACGAACTCATTTCATCCGCCATGCCGGAGAGCCGGTTTAACAGGCGGGAGAAATCGCGCAGCATCACGTCGTCCTTGTGGTACGGATAAACAATGTCGTGGTCAACCTCACTCCATCCCTCCTCGAACAGCGTTCTCGCCTGAATCTCGACGTAGTAACCGCGGTATTTGATGATGTAGTGAAGGGAACGGTAGATACCGCCTGACTTGATTTCGATCACATTTTCATCGTAGATCCGGCTGTCCCCGTTTCGGCGGTATACCTTCGGACGCTCTGCAATGTAACAGTGTGTCTCATCGTTGTCAAAATCGCGCTCACGGTCTTTTACATACTGCTCCGGGGCATTTTCAAACGCCGATGTGATGTATTCATGGAAATGACGCCAATCCTCACGGTACAGGAAGAATACACGGATACCGATAAGGTCCGTCACGTATTTCCAGTAATTATCAACTCCCAGCTGGGCAAATTTCTCCGGCTGCTCTTTTTTCTTGCGGATGATCTTCTCCAGCAGATGCCCCGGTGCCTTGGTACGGTAACGGTAGGAATGGATCCCCGCTTTTTCAATATCATACAGATACTTATCTACAAAATCCTTGCCAATCTCCCGCAACTTTCCCTCGATCGTCGCATAATGATCCGCGATCGCAGTCAATTCCTCCCAGGAAACGCCCGCCGCGTCAAAGTCTTCCTGTTCGATCCGATATTTTCTTAAAAATAAATCTCTCTCCATTATCTCCTCTTTATCGGAAGCCCACTGAGCGCAGGAACCGGGCAAATGCCTCCCTGCCTTCCGGCGTACACTTATATACACCCGCGTCTTCCAGTACCTGCTCAAAGACAAGACCTACCTCTTTTTGCAGGATTTCGTTTATATTTTCACTTGTTATATGCTCATACTTCGGCAGGAACTCATCCACCCAATCCGCATGCTTTTCAAGCTCTGGATTGGAACGGATATCGCCTCCGGAAAGGATCGCCTCCGCCAGATCGGCAAGCTCCTGTTTCAATCTGGACGGGAGCACCGCCAGACCCATGACCTCGATCAGACCGATATTTTCTTTCTTGATGTGATGCAGCTTCGCGTGCGGATGGTAAACACCAAGCGGATACTCATCCGTCGTGATGTTATTGCGGAGCACCAGATCCAGCTCATAGAAATCGCCATTCTTTCTGGCAATCGGCGTGATCGTGTTGTGCGGTTCTCCGTCCGTCTCGGCATAAATAAAGGCATCCTCATCCGTATAGCTGCGCCATGCACACAGCACTTTTTCGCCAAGATCAATCAGGCGGTCCGGATTCTTGGAACGGGTCCGCAGAACTGACATCGGCCATTTAACGATTCCGGCTTCCACATCCTCGAAGCCTTCCATCTCAAATTTCTGTTCAATCGGCGCTTTTGCCATCGCAAACGTGTAATGTCCGCCCTGGAAATGGTCGTGACTTAAAATCGAACCGCCGACGATCGGCAGATCCGCATTGGACCCCAGGAAATAGTGCGGGAACAATTTCACAAAATCAAACAATTTGACAAACGTTGCCCGTTCGATCTTCATCGGCGTGTGCACACCGTTGAACACGATGCAGTGCTCATTGTAATACACATACGGCGAATACTGGAAGCCCCACTGGCTGTCATTGACCGTGATCGGAATAATGCGGTGGTTATTGCGCGCCGGATGATTGACACGTCCGGCATAGCCTTCATTTTCCTTACATAAGAGGCATTTCGGATAACCGCTCTGCTTTGCCAGTTTGGCTGCCGCGATTGCCTTCGGATCTTTCTCCGGCTTGGATAAATTAACCGTGATGTCCAGCTCCCCGTATTTTGTATCCGTTTTCCATTTCATATCCTTGGAAACACGGTAACGGCGGATGTAATTGGAATCCTGGCTCAATTTGTAATAATAATTGGTTGCCGCCTCCGGCGATTCCTCATACAATTTCCAGAAATGTCCAATCACCTCGCTCGGGCGCGGCATCAGGCAGTTCATCAGCTTCGTGTCGAACAGATCGCGGTACACCACGCCGTCCTCCTTCAAAACGCCCGTCTCATGTGCATAATCAAGCAGGGCATCCAACGTCTCTTCCAGTGAAATCTCCCTGCATGCGCCCTGCGGTTCTTCATATTCATCCAGTCCCAGAACCTCGAGAATCTGATTCGTCGCGTAAATGCGATCCGACTCCTGAAGAAGCCCCGTATTGACTCCGTACTGTACTAAATTTCTGATTGCTTCATATACTGCCATACCCCATCCTCCTGACTGAAAAACAACCTTGCTGTTTCATTCTTATCCTTTTATCATTATAACTTTATCGTTACTGTTCACGCATACGTGCCCAGTAACGGAATTTGCCGTGGCTTCGCATTTAAATACGGCAAATTCCTGCTGCCACCACGTTTTCTTACGGCACTTTCGGTTCCAAAAGTGCCTACCTGTGAACAGTAACACTTTATCTGCCCATCTACCACTGCGCCACCTTATCTCATGGCATTTTCGGTTCCAAAAATGCCTGCATATGAACAGTCACGGTACATCCTCTTACTCTTGTGGCTTCCATTTACATAAATTTTGTCAAATCCAGACATTTTAAGCGGTTTACCAGGATTCCTCCGAGAAGCCCAATCAGCGCCCCCGCTGCCGTTCCGGCTGCCAGAAGCACCGGAAGATAGTAGAACAGACTCGCATTTTCCACCACCAGCGCCGCCACGATAAGCTGCCCGATGTTGTGTCCCGCACCACCCAGGATGCTGACACCGGTCACGCCGAACCAGTCCAACCGGCGGAACACCACCATCAGAAGAAGGCTGACCGCAGCACCTGCCAGACTATACAGCATCATCGACAGGTTTCCAAACGTAAATCCTACCAGCACGATACGCACCAATGCAATCGCCGCTGCCGCACCGGCTCCCAGCAGATACAGGCTCACGATCGACGCCAGATTCGCCAATCCCAGCTTGACCCCCGGAACGCCCAGGTTGAGCGGTATCAGGGTCTCGACATAGCTCAGCAGAAATGCCAGCGCTGTCATCATTCCATATAAAGCGATTTTTCCGGCTCTGGATGTGCCCGCTCGTCCTTTTTTCTGCATTTCTTCCTCCTCTGTATACCTCTATGAATATATTAGTAAAAATTTTTAGTTTTGTAAAGCGCGTAACGGTTCACAGATAGGAATTTTCTGAACTGAAAATTCCGTACGATACAGTTCTGGCGTTACTGTTCACGCATACGTGCCCAGTAACGTTCTGGCTGCCGATGCGTTTAGTTTCTGGGCAGTAATCTTGACTTTCCTATCAACCTTTGTTAGAGTAGTTGCAGACATTTTTGCAAACATAGTTTCAAACCGAATTTTCGATATTTTTAAGAATGGAGCTCTTTATGAAAAAAAAAGATTTATCCGCGCTTCTGACACTTCTTGCCGTCGTATTTTTTGGCTGCGGTGCGGCGCTTCTTTTCAGCAAATCCCGCCGGGAGCCGATCAGCCGTTCCGCGTTTCTGCTGAATACATTTGTCAACATCACACTCTATGATTCGCAGGATGAAGCGATCCTTGACCACTGTGTGGACATGTGCCAGGAGTACGAAAACCGTTTCAGCAAGACGATCGAGGGCAGCGAGCTTTACAAGTTAAACCACCGCAGCGCCGACGAGACGACTTTTACCGTCTCCGACGATATGGCGGCGATGATTTCTGAAGGGCTGCATTACAGTGAGGTTTCCCATGGTGCCTACGACCTGACGATCGAACCGCTCAGTTCTCTCTGGAATTTTACCAGCGACGAGCACGTGATCCCGGCGGAGGATGACATAACAGCGGCGGCAGAACGCGTCAACTGGAAAAATGTGAAACTTGACGGAAATACTTTAACCTTCCTCTCCCCGGACACGACGATTGACCTCGGCTCCATCGCCAAGGGCTACATTGCCGACCGCATGAAAGACTATCTGACCGAATCCGGCGTCGAAAGCGCCATCATCAACCTGGGCGGCAACGTACTCTGTGTCGGTGAACGCACAAATCACCAGCCGTTCCGCATCGGGCTGCAGAAACCGTTTGCCGACTATGCAACGGTGTTTGCCGATCTGAATATTGATGACATGTCCATTGTCTCCTCCGGCGTCTATGAGCGCCATTTTGAGAAAAACGGTGTCAATTACCATCACCTGTTAAACCCGAAAACAGGCTATCCGTACCAGAACGGACTGGTTTCCGTGACGATCGTCTCCCCGCGTTCGGTGGACGGCGATGTACTCAGCACGACCTGTTTCTCGATGGGACTGGATAAGGGCCTGGAACTCATCAATTCAATGGACGGCATTTATGCTTATTTTATCACGGATGATTATAAACTGATTTACTCAGACGGAGCGGAGGCATTTATTGATGAAATCAAAGAAAAATAGAAATGATTTTGTTTTGATTCTGGTTCTTCTTGCCGTCATACTCATCGGTTTTCTGGTTGTGCGCTTGCAGCGCCAGAAGGATGCTTTTACCGTCGATGTCAGTGTCAATGGAACAACCGTCGCCACCTACCGGCTGGATGAGGAGATAGACACCTGGATCGACGGGTATCAGGGGGGACAAAATCATCTGGTGATTCAAGATGGATGTGCCCGGATCGAAGAGGCAGACTGCCCGGACAAGCTCTGTGTGAAGCAGGGAACCGTTTCAGAGAGTGGGGAATCGCTGGTTTGCCTGCCGAATAGGGTGGTTGTGGCAGTTAAATAGATATGGTTTGCCAACACGGACGGAAACGCCCAGCGGGTACGCATAATTGCGCCGCTGGGCGTTTTCTGTTTATTTTATTCCACAAATTTGATCGATTTTAAGCAGCTCTTCCTCGCTCAACGGTGCCCCATCCAGCATTTTCAGATTATCTAATATCTGCTCCGGTTTGGACGCACCGATGAGAACGCTGGTTACCACATGATCCTTCATGACCCATTTGAGCGCCATATGGGAGAGTTTTTCGCCTCTCTGTCCGGCCATCTCGTTGAGGGCGCGGATCTGGCTGATTTTTTCTTCGGTGAGCTGGTCTTTTTTGAGAAATCTGCCGTCGGTCATGACGCGGCTGTCGGCTGGGATGCCGTACAGATAACGGTCAGTTAAGGTTCCCTGTGCAAGCGGGCTGAATGCAATCAGACCTTTCTTTTCTTTGACAGCGGCTTCTTTTAAGCCGTTGTTTTCGATCGTGCGGTCAAAGATGCTGTAGCGGTTCTGATTGATGACGAACGGGCATTTCAGATCACGCAGGATCGCAGCGGCTTCCTGCATTTTTTGTCCATTGTAGTTGGAAAGTCCTGCATAGAGAGCTTTTCCGCTCTTAACTGCCTGATCGAGTGCTCCCATCGTCTCCTCAAGCGGCGTCTCCGGGTCCATCCGGTGATGGTAGAAAATGTCTACATACGGAAGTCCCAGGCGTGTAAGGCTCTGATCAAGGCTTGCAAGCAGGTATTTGCGGCTGCCCCAGTTTCCATAAGGGCCGTTCCACATCTCGTATCCGGCTTTCGTGCTGATGATCAGCTCGTCTCGATATGGCATGAAATTTTCCTTTACAATCCGTCCCAGATTTTCCTCAGCACTTCCCGGCTCCGGTCCATAATTGTTGGCAAGGTCAAAGTGCGTGACGCCATTGTCAAAAGCGGTAAAACACAGCCTCCGCATTGTCTCATAGACGCCGGTGCTGCCAAAATTATGCCAGAATCCCAGCGAAACTGCCGGGAGCCTGAGTCCGCTGCTGCCGCAGCGGTTGTAGGTCATTCCATCATATCTTGTGTCTGCTGCCTGATACATATACTCTTTCCTTTCCTACTCCCGTCCAGCCTCTGCCTGAACCTCGCGGATAGCTGCGTCGATCTGTGCCTCTACGGATACCGGCTTCTGGACCGGTGCTTCCGGCTGCTTCTTTACTTTCTGTACGGTCAGCGGCATATTAACGCCCAGCGGATTGAGAACGATGCCCTTTGCCTCCTCCGGGAGTACCTGAGCCAGCTTGAGCGCATCTACGACAACCGGGCGGAATTTCTTCTCACGGTTGAAACGCTGGAACTCGATCACATCCGTAAAGATCGGCTGGAAAATATCTCCGCTCTTTAATTTAACCAGCGGAATGCCATTTCCTTCCTCTGGAAGCGGCACGATATAGCGGCCCTTCGTGAAGTGCGCGCCGATCTCCTCCTGTAAATCGTTTAATTCCGGCGTAATCTCCTGATTTGGCTGACGGCGCAGATCCTGCATATAGTAAAGCATCGTCAGGTGCAGCTCCGGGTTCTCCACCCAGACTTTTCCATTCTTGCTCTCCTCCGGGTCTTTGCGTCTTACAAACTCGGTCAGCTGAATCATCTTCTGCTCCTCGCCCACGTGTACCTGGATAGCATTGACACCCATCGTGTAAAGGCTGGTATAGAAAAGCAGAAGGCTCTTTCTGTCTACCTTCGCGATTCCTACCGGAATCTGCTGCTCTGCCAGCTTCTGTGCGCCTGCCTTTGCGCCCTCTTCGTCCGTAAACAGCAGGATGGCATCATCCATTGTTTCCGGATCACAGTATACATACGGCTCTTTCGTACATCCAGAAAGAATGGCATATAAGGAATCTGCCTCTCTTAACTTCTGTGCGAAGATATCCGGCTCCTGTTCATTCGTATTTGTCTGCTTTGTCTCGTTTTCCATCCGTCTAATCTCCTTTTTATTGAATCGTCATCAATGCCTCAAAATCAGCCCGTGCAAATCGGTGGTAAATCGTGTGCCCCATCTCCTCACGGATGCAGTAATCATATGCATCAATGCTGCTGTCTGTAAAATAAATGACATAATCAAAATCCATGCCGTCCGGCATCTGCCGACACTCATACGCGCCGAATTTTTCAAACACAGCGGTAATCTCTTCCTTTGTGCAGGCGTGCTTTTCCCGAAACAACTGGATTAGCTCTTTTAAAAACGGCGGTTCCGGAACCTGCTCATGGACATACTCCACAAAATCCGGCGGGATCGTAAAGACGATCCGATCGGCGTGGATCCGAATCTGGGTATCTCCCATTTTCTCCTTCTTCGCCTCCAGCTCATGCCGTATCTTCTTCGCCAGCTCCCGGATATCCGTCTCCTGCATCTCCAGCATCGCATTCAGGGAAGAAAGCGGATAATAAAGGCGCATCGTCTCCCTGGCATAACCAAGTTTTAGCTGCGCCTCTTTGATCTGATCCGTCATATTTTGAATTAAAGCTTCCAGTTTCATGTCATACTCCTGCCTCGGAAACGAAACCTCCGTCCCCGGCATCTTTATTGGGTCGATTGAATCATTGATAAGTACCTTTTTCACAATCTCTCTCATTATAACAATTTACCGAAAATGCGTCAATATGCGGATATTTGCTTTTTCGGTTTCTGTTCACGCATAGTTACTGGGCACGTGTGCGTGAACAGTGACACGCATATGTGCCCAGTAACAGACCTCTACAAATAGCAGGTCGTAAAATGCGCCTCGCCCTCGTCATCCAGATCCATGAGCATGTAGCTCGGGCGTCTGCCCTCCTGGCGCGGAAACGAAAGACTGCCCGGATTCAGCACAGTCAGATCCCCGCGCCGCTCCAGATACGGCTTGTGGGTATGTCCAAACATCGCAATCTGCACGCCGCGATCCTGTGCCTCATCGATCAGGCGCTCCGTCCCAACCGATACGCTATAAAAATGACCGTGGGTCAGAAATGCGCGGTATTTTCCAATCGAAATCTCCTTCTCGCGGTCCAGATGGGAGAAAAAATCATTATTTCCCAGCACCATATAGACCTCGCAGTCCGGGTTCTGCTCCTTACACCACGACGTAATCATGTCCTCACTTCCCTCGGCGTCACCCAGATGAATGAACATGTCAAACGGTGCTTCATTCTGGATGACTTCCAGCAGATTACCATCCCGACGGTGGGTGTCGCTTGTAATTAATATTTTTTTCATCACTCGCCAAGCGCCTCCTTCAGCGCATCTTTCATCCGCTCCAGCGCCTTGCCCCGGTGGCTGATACGGTTTTTCTCCTCCATCGTGAGCTCTGCTGACGTTTTGCCGTACTCCGGCAGCCAGAGAATCGGATCATATCCAAATCCGCCGTTTCCAGCCGCTTCCTTTGCAATCTCGCCCTCCATCGCCGCTTCTGTGTGAAGCACTCTGCCATCCGGCAGCACTGCCGCGATATTGCACATAAAACGGGCGCTCCGCTCTTTTCCTTTTGCATCCTTCACGCGCTCAATCAAAATCCGGTTCTTTTCCTCATACGGTGTGTCCCCTAAATACCGCGCTGAATAAACGCCCGGCTCGCCGTTTAAATAATCTATCACCAGTCCAGAATCATCTGCCAGCACAATGCCGCCCGTCTTCTCCCAGACTGCCTTCGCCTTGATCTCTGCATTCTCGCGGAAGGTGGTTCCATTTTCCTCGATCTCGCCTTCAAATCCAGCCTCGCGCATCGTAACAATCTCACGGTTTAAATCCTTTAAAATCTCACGGATCTCTTTCAGCTTTCCCGCATTTCCCGTCGCAAATATAATTTTCTCGCTCACTTTTCCTCGCTCCTTTATCCTCAAACAGCATGGCTTTTCATATCCCGACATTCCGAATCACCGTTCTTCAAAAACAGCTTCCGCCATGCCTTCACATCCGTACCAGCAATCAATTCCAGGAATCCACATTCCTCGTATACGCTTTCAAACACACATTGCAGTTTTGCTCCGTCTCCACGCGCTCCCAGGAGGAACCGCGGTAACTGATATAGCCTTCACCGTCGCTTAAATCGACCGTCAGTCCCTTATCCGGCGAACTGTACTCGATCGCCACCGGATGAATCGCTCCCGGCGTCGTGATCTCGACAATCACGGCAAACCGTTCGCCTGCCTCCAGCGTCACCGTCTTATCCAGCAAAACCGTATAATATCCGGCGTTCGCAACCTCCCCGGAAGCCACCTTTCTGCGCCGCCCGAACTGGGAGCTGCCCTCGGCGTCCGTCACGGTATATACCTGATACGATGTATTTTCCCCGGTTGCATAGAAGCCGACTGCCTCCAGCTCTTCTTTCTCCTCTGCCGTATAAATATTGGCAAAAAATGCCGATTCTTTTCCGTAACCGAGCTGCCCGACCCAGCCGCACAGATCTGCCTGGTAAATGTGGTCGTAATTATCTGCCGACTCGATTCCGGAATAGAGAATGTTGTGGATTCCAATATTTGTATCATAGTAGGACACGTAAAAATACCCATCGTCCCCAAATTCGCCGCCCCAGCTGTTGGCGCAGATAAACGCGCCATCCCCCTCCGGCGGCTGGTTAAAATTGTCTCTCGAATAGTGGTCATCCCAGCCGATGATCACAACGTCATGATTTGGCTTCTCATCGCCATTATACCAGTACGCCCCTGTCTCTTTCCGGTAATAATGCGTGTCGTCGCGGTCACTGACCATCGCTGTATACAGGGAGCTCTGAACGCCTCCGTACAGGTAAACCGCCCGTTTAACCGCCTCATAATCCTTCTCTGGCAACACCTGTATCTCCTGCACATGACAAGCAGGGCTTAAACCGTCAGGCGAATAGCCGTCGCCGTATGGATCCTCTTCTTCCAGCACCGGACCCTGCCACGCCAGCAGATACGCCATCGACATCGTATACTCGCCCCCGGCATTCTGTGAAAAATGGAAGCTGTTCCGGAGGGACATATGATCCTCCGAAAAGCTGACATTCCACTCCGGCCGGACACGACTTTCCAGCGCCATCACCGATGCAAACGCCCAGCACGTTCCGAGACTCCCCTGGTTTTTAACCGCCGGTGCCCGGTCAGCCTTCCGGTAATCATAGGATTCCGGCAAAAACGTGGCTGGATCCTCTGACCCGGTCAGTTCCATTTTCCGGTTCTCTGCATCCCAATTTTCTTCATAGGAAAATACCTCCGTCACCGCCTCAAGCGGCACATACAGGATTCCATTTTCCCACTCTGGGGGTGCTGCAATCGTCTGGCTCTCCTCCCCAAGCAAAAGTTCCGGGCTTCCGACCGTCATCTCCGCATGAGTATTACCGCGCTCCATCACAAGCCGGTTTCCATCGTAGAGAAGCGCCGCACAGGAAAGCGCGTCCGGCAGCATCCCATACGGTATCATAAACTGCCCGTCCTGCGACATTCGGAGGCTTCCAAGCTGCGGATCGACCATTGTTCCATCGACTTCCAGCGTGATCGGGCTGTCATTAATCTCCTCGGCCATCTGCTCATACCACTCCGGCTGCCACTCGGCGCTCTCCTCCGTCTTTTCCACCTGCTTCGGAATATGAATCAGACGGTTCTCGCGTACCAGAAATCCCAGCAGAAGCACCAGAAGCGCCCCATAGAAAACATTACGCTTCAACCTGATCCCCCGTTTTTCTTCTCGGCGGCTTCGGGCCCATAAACTGATAATAATACGTCTTCATCATACCATTGTAGATTTTCCGGTTCTTGTCCGCTTTCCTGCCAATATAGCGCTCTGCGTCCTCATACGCGGTAATCAGGTACATCGACCAGGAATCCAGCACCTTAAACCGGTCACCGATCGTCTTATAGAGCGCTGGAAGGTTCTTTTTCTCCTCGATACGCTCGCCGTAAGGCGGGTTTGTGATAATAAAGCCATATTTCTTCGGATGGCTCAGCTGCGCCACCGGGCGCTCCTGGAAATGAATCATGTGATCCACTCCGGCTCTCTCCGCATTTTCCCGCGCCGCCTTGATTACCTCGCCGTCAATATCGTAGCCCTGAATGTCTACCTTTACGGTATCATCCACCATCTCGGTCGCTTCATCGATCGCGTCGTACCAGCATTTCTTCGGAATCAGGTTTGTCCAGCTCTCCGACAGGAAGGAACGGTTCATGCCCGGTGCCATATTTGCCGCGATCATCGCCGCCTCGATTGGGAAAGTACCGCTTCCGCAGAACGGATCGACCAGAATCCGGTCCGCTTTCCACGGAGTCAGAAGAATCAGCGCCGCTGCCAGTGTTTCCGTGATCGGCGCCTTACTCGTCATCTGACGGTAACCGCGCTTGTGCAGCGACTCGCCGCTCGTATCGATACCGACTGTCACCTGATCCTTATAGAAAAAGACGCGCAGCGGATATTCATTGCCCGTCTCCGGCATCCGGTCCAGATCGTAATATTCCTGCATATGACGGGCAATCGCCTTTTTCATAATTCTCTGGATATCTGACGGGCTGAACAGCTTACTCGAAATAGACGATGCCTTTTTAACCCAGCATTTACCGTCCTTCGGAAGATATTTCTCCCACGGAATCGCACGGGTCGCCTCAAACAGCTCGTCAAAGGTCACTGCCTTGAAGCTTCCCACTTTTAAAAGGACGCGCTCCGCCGTCCGCAGAAAAATATTCGCACGGCAGATCGCCTCCGCATCGCCGATAAAGGTTACGCGGCCATTTTCCACCTCGGTAACCTCATAGCCCAGATCCACTACCTCTTTTTTTAACACTGCTTCCAGTCCAAAATGACAGGGAGCAATCAGTTCATATCGTTCCAATCTTTTTTCCTCTTATCTCTCTGTGGATTCATTGACAAATCATTTCATGCAAAGAACCCTTTTATTTTCATTACAGTCTTCACCATTTTTATTCTAGTTGACTGGTCTGCATCTGTCAATGAAAAGCCGCGGCAAAAGTGTCTATCTCAGGCTGCACTGATACTGTTCACGCATACGTGCCCAGTAACGGAATTTGCCGTAGCTTCGCATTTAAATACGGCAAATTCCTGCTGCCACCACGTTTTCTTACGGCACTTTCGGTTCCAAAAGTGCCTACCCGTGTACAATAACACTGCACTGATACTTTCCCTGATAAAAGCGGTAACCACCGCCCAGATTATAAACCTCATATCCCATCCGGTCATACCAGCCGCACACCAGAAGGCTTTCACTCCCCCGCGCACAGTAAAACAGAAGCGGACGTTCACCCGTAAGTGTCTGCCGGTTATCCTGAAGCCATAAAAATGGAATATTTTCCGCCTCGCAGAGGTGAGACACATTATATTCTTCCGGCGTCCGAAGGTCAATCAGCCGTCCCGTGTACCCTTGCTCCAGCCACGCGTCCAGATACCGCACCGGTATGGTCTGATACATCCGTCATCCCTCCTCATTTTATACAAAAACGGTTTCTGACAGAACCCGATTTCTTTTTTACCTCTATGTAATATTAATATATGCTTTGTCCGGCGGACAGGTGTCAGAGGAGATGCGGCAGCCTCTTCCATTGGCTAGAAAACGAACAAATGCCGGGAAACGGTGGAGATTCCGCATTCCCGGCATTCACTATTTTTTCTCTTATCTGCCTGTCTCATCAGTCACAATCGCTGTAATCATCCTCTGTCTTGTCCTGATACTGGTTTTTAGAGCTATTCCTGGAACGGTTCTGGCTCTGGTTCTGCATGCGGTTCTGGCTCTGGTTGGAACCATAATTAGAGCTGTTCTCGGATGCATTTTTGCTGCTGTTTTTCTCGGCACTGTTATCATAGTTGCTGTAATTGTTTTTGCTTGACATAAGTCATTCCTCCTAAATTCCTGCCCTGTCAGGTTTTCTACGTGTCGGTTCCGGCTTCCTGTGAACAGCCGCTTAACCGTCACTTTCTTGTTACAGGTCTTAGTATGGAATTTTACTGCGAAAGTATGCAGGGTAATTCTTACTTTTTATGCCAGTAATATTTTTTTGTTTCATCGGACGCAATTTCCTATGAAATCAAAAAACATCTGCATCCAACCCTTTTTTCATGAAAAGGTTCCATGCAGATGTTTCGTAAATTCATTCTTAACCCAGCACGTTCACAATCTTAACCGGTGTGCGGTAGTTCCATGGGGAAGTCTTGATGCCGGTCCTTTCAGTTGAAGCATGTACCACTTTGCCGTCGCCGATATACATCGCTACATGGTTGATACCTCTTCCGCTTCCGTAGAAAATCAGGTCGCCCGGCTGCATCTGGTCAGCGCTGATTGCTGTACCCTGCTTGGACTGGGAAGTTGAAGAACGGTTCAGGCTCACACCGGCACCGTGCTGCATCACATATTTCGTAAAACCAGAACAGTCGACCCCTGTGTGCGGGTCGCTGCCGCCAAATTTATAACGTCCACCTACAAACTGCAGTGCATAATTGACTAACTGCTCTCTGGTCGAGAGATTGCTCTGCTCTGCGACAAATGCATCTGCGACTGCAGCTGCTTCCTCTGCCTTGCTGAGCATAACGCTACTCTGAACCTTCAAATAGCCTTCCATCTCACCGGCCGCTACCTTGATCCAGCTGTCATCTGCCTTTCCAACTACGTCATAGGACTCGCCCTTTTCAGCCATCGCTACTACTTCTGAGTTTTCATCCTCATCCGCATAGATCGAAAGGTCTGCTGCCACGGTTGCCACCATGTCGCTCTCATAACCTGTAGACGGCCCCGCAAAAGCTGCCTGCGCGCTGCCAATGGTCAGCATTGAGCACACGCATACCATACTGAAAAGTTTCTTTGTTCTATTTAAATTCATGCTTCAAAACTCCTTAATTAGATTTTGTGATTCCCGCAGATATTGCTGAAACAAAAGAATCGAGTCCCAATCGCTGTGGTGTTATCTATCGTTCGAAATGTTACATAATTATTAAATCTTGTTACGTTGTTATTATATTTTCTTTTCTTTTCGTTGTCAAGGAAATGACGGATCTTTTATATTTATTTAAGATTTTAATTTCCGACAAAAAAGCGCAAAAATACAGGGAATTTCAACCATATTGGGACAAAATATTTTTGCCCCAGGCTGCCGAAATGCCCTGCATTTTCAAGTGTTTTTTATATCATCTCATATATAATGCAAATCACGATTCTGAAACATATTTCATAATTCTAAGATTCTGTCTCTGGCAAAATTTTATTTTCATTTTTCACCAGCCGTGTCCAGCGTAAACCAGAACTCCACACCGTTCTCATGGTTCTTCACACCGCACGCCTTATGGTGCATCTCCATGATCGCCTTGACGATCGAAAGCCCGATGCCGCTGCCGCCATATTCCCGCGTTCTCGCTTTATCTACCTTGTAAAACTTCGTCCAGAGGTTCGGAAGCGCTTCGTCCGGGATCGGATTTCCCGTGTTAAACACTTCCACGCAGACCTCTTTTCCATCGCGCCGGTGGTCAATCCGGATCTGAATCTTCTTCTCCCCGCCGCCCACATGATGAATCGCGTTCGTCAGATAATTGGTGATGACTTCCTCTATTTTAAATTCATCTCCCATGACGTAGACCGGTTCCTTCCCGTCAAAATCCACAGTCAGCTCATTCTGCTTAAGCAGCACACCGGAAGAAGAAATCACACTGGCAATCAGCTCCGTCAGGTCAAACCGCTCCACAGACAGCCGTTCTCCCCCAAATTCCAACGCCGTCAAGGTCAGAAGCTGGCGCACCATCCGATTCATTTTCCCAGCCTCGTCCATGATAACGCCGCAGTAATAATCGCGGTTCTCCTTGTCCTCCGCCATGCCCTCGACGAGTCCTTCCGCATAGCCCTGAATCAGCGCGATCGGCGTCTTTAACTCATGCGACACATTCGCAATGAACTCCTTCCGCATCTCATCGATCTGCACTTTCTCGTCAATATCTTTTTTAAGCTGTGCATTCGCCTCTTTCAGTTCCCCGATCGTTGTCTTGAGGCGCTCCGAAAGCACATTCATGCTGTTTCCAAGCGTATCAATTTCCTCCGTCGAGCGGCGGCTTGTCTCATAGCGGGCATCAAAATCCAGGTTCGACATCTTTTCCGACAGCTCCGACAGCCGTTTGATCGGCATCGTAATGTGCCGGGTAATAAAATAAATCAGAATACTTCCCGCCAGAATTACCACGATTCCAACAAACATCAGAAACCGGTTTGAGATAGCCGCGCTCTCATGGATGCTCTCCATCGGCATCGTCATGATGAAAATGGTCGCATTATCCGAGAAAAATCCCCAGCTTTCCAGATAAAACGTCTTGCTGAGCGGGTCAAACGTCTTCTGAATCATGTAGTTGTCATATTCCCGCAATACATCCCGCTTCGCCCCCGCATGACCGACGATATAGCGCCGCACCCGGTTACGCATGACTTCCACATCCCGCGCCGAGGAGACGAGTGTCTGGTCACTCTCGCTGTCATATAAAAGCAGGGAAATATTCGACCGGTCACGCAGCTCGCGGATCACATTTGCCAGCCGGACACCGCCACTCGAAGCTTCCTCCCCATCCAGTGCATCCGCCGATGCATCCTCCGAGTCATCCTCCAGCACCACCGTGTCACCTTCCGCATATTCACCCAGCGCATCCTGTGTCTCATCGCCAGCCCTATCACCGGTTCCATTTTTACCAGACTGAGCCGAACCGCCATCCGCACTGTCCATATCAGAACTTCCATCTTTCGATTTCTGGTACTCTTTCCAGCCCGAATTCAGCTCCGCCTGTGCATCCTCCAGCGAACTCTCGCCATTCCGGACCTCATCCTGGATAATCGCGTCAATCGCCCGATATCCCTTTTCCAGCGTATGAATCTTATAATTCTGGTAATATCCGGACAGAAACCAGTTATTGATACACCAGATAAGCGCGATTGCAACCGTCATCAACCCGGCAAATATGATTGTAAATTTCCATCGGACCGAACGTTTCATTCGCTTACCTCAAATTTGTAGCCCATGCCCCAGATCGTCTTGATATACTCGCCTTTCTCGCCCAGCTTACTCCGAAGCTTCTTCACATGCGTATCGATCGTCCGCGCATCGCCGAAATAATCATAATTCCATACATTATTCAGAATTTTTTCTCTCGAAAGCGCAATTCCCTGATTCTCTGCAAAATACGTCATCAGCTCAAATTCTTTGTAGCTTAAATCCACCGGTTTTCCATCCACGCTGACCTGATGTGCCGTCTTATCAATGTGGATGCCGCCCACATCGATCACATCCTGGCTGCCGCCGTTGCTGCGGCGCAGGATCGCCTCCACACGTGCGACCAGGATCTTCGGACTGAACGGTTTGGAAATATACTCATCCACGCCCAGATTAAAGCCCTGCAGCTCGTCGCTCTCCTCGCCTCTCGCCGTCAGCATGATGATCGGCACCTGCGAATACTTGCGGATCGTCTTCACAACCTCCCAGCCGTCCATCTTCGGCATCATCACATCCAGAAGAATCAGCGCAATGTCCTTCTGCTGGAAAAACAGATCCACCGCCTCCTCGCCGTCCCCGGCTTCCAGCACCTGATACCCTTTAATCGAAAGGAAGTCCTTCACCAGCTTCCGCATCCTCGCCTCATCGTCCACGACCAGTATTTTAATCTTATCCATAAAATCTTCACCTCATTTATTTTACTCTGCCGTGTATGACAGAACCTCTTTCCACGCTGTCATATCCTGATTACATTCTTAATCTGTCTGTATTTTAGCAGATTCGGGTGGGAGATTCCATAGGTTCACAAAAGATTCATAAATGCCGGACAGCTTATTTACTAAAAATATCTGATTGACATATTTTCCAAAACCATATACTATAAAAATACCGACAGGCAACCTGAGTATCTGCCAAGCTAAAGTAAGGTGTTGTGCCAGAAAGCAGTGCCTTATAAGCTTTATAAGGGTTTGACATTTACCACAATCTGGCTAGAAACTGATTGTTTTGAACGAAAATGTCAAGAACCCTACCATTTTGGTAGAGTCCTTTTGAAGGCATACATATCTTTTCTATCCAGTCCTTTGTCTCACTTCTACTGACGAGCATCCACAATATCACTCACTGTCGCATTTCCCTCTAAATCCTCATAAATATACACAACCGCCTCATATTCTTCGGCATCCGGCACTACCACTTGTGCTTTACATAAAATCGCATAATTCGTTCCCGCTACCGTTTGTGTCGCAAGAAGTTCCATTGGAGCATACGAAACACCGACAAGTTCCGTCATTGCCTTATCAAACCTCTCTTTTACGTGTGGTGTCAGCTCCGGCGATTCCGCTTTCACCCAGCCACCTTCCATATTTTCCAGTGTGTCCATAAAGGCTGCATTCTTATTCGTTCCTGTTTTTACTGCTTCCGCTACTACTGTCGTGCGATTCCCCACATTCGTCTGTACACAAACCGCCGCTGAAACTGCCATCACTGCTGCCATACCAAGTGTAAGTAATTTTTTCATATTCTTTCCCTGCCTTTTCTGATTGATAGGAAAGAGAGATTTCTTTCCTTCTACTTGATATACACTTGGGAATGGGGAAATGTTGCAGACTCTTTTAGCAATCATTTGTTTTGTATCTTTGCAGAAATATGATTTAAAAATGAAGTTATAGATTCTTCATCATCCTTATTTTTTATAATTTCCATCTGATGCATTCTTTCATATTCAG
>OWJB01000459.1_pt1 | contig 18349 bp, 14 predicted proteins | sample 1732861 | NCBI WGS metagenome assembly OWJB01 (sample SAMN05065762, study PRJEB22554) | human gut metagenome | biome: ENVO:2100002; feature: ENVO:00000062; material: ENVO:00002003 | host: Homo sapiens | place: USA
ACCCACGACAACCGGAATCACAATCCGGGACTCTACCAACTGAGCTACACCCACCATCCTGGGCAACAAAAATCGAATGGGGTGGGAGATGGGACTCGAACCCACGACAACCGGAATCACAATCCGGGACTCTACCAACTGAGCTACACCCACCGTTCGAATTTTTGCGCTCACATTACTGTGAGAAAAGAGATTTTACGGAAACCCGCCGTTTTGTCAAGTAGCAAAAACCAGTTTCAGGCGGCCTCATCCTCAAGAGAACCGGCTCATGTACTTCTCGCCGGTTCGTTCACTTCACTGCTGCGGGAGCTTTTGGAGCTCCGGCGGAGTAAACCGATTGTTCTCGAGCACAGGAAGCACACGTCGAGAGGCTTCGACCTTGCACGGATCCAGATCAACCATGAGCAATTGCTCGTCAATCCCGCACTGTGCGACAACCACGCCCATCGGATCGACCACTTTAGAGGATCCTACGGTTGCCGGCCCGCATTCGCTCACGCCAATGAGATAGCAGGTATTTTCAAGCGCACGCGCCCGCAGACAGATATCCCACTGCATTTCCTTCAAAGCCCCCTTAACCCAGGCGGCTGAAACGACGAGCAGCGTCGCACCTGCACACGCCAATGCCCGCGTCATTTCCGGAAAACGAACGTCATAACAAGTTAGAAATCCAACTTTAAATGGTCCTATCTGAAGCACTGGCGGCAGGACATCGCCCGGTGCAGCATAGCGGCTTTCTTTGCCGCGAAAAGCGTCGTACAAATGTATTTTCTGATATGTCAGCCGTAACTCACCGTTCTGAATGACCAGCAAATCGTTGGCATAGCGAGACTCGTTTGCAATTTTTGCCTGCACAGTGCAAACCACTGTCACGCGACGGCCGCGCGTTGCTTCGCGCAGTCCGCTCACAAACGGGCCGTCGAGCGGTTCAGCCTGTTTTTGTCCCCACTCGGGCATGCCCAGTTTTCTCGCAATGATGCACTCTGGGAGCACGAGCAAATCGGCGCCTGCAGTCTCCGAACGTTCAATAAGTGACCGTGCGGCGGCGAGATTCTCTGTGCTCGTTTCCTTCACAAAGAATTGTCCCAGCGCTGCGCGGAATGTCTGCTGTGGGGTATTGACGATCAATTCATTGTTCTCCTTGGGCTGCCTTCGGCTGCAAAGATATGCCTCCAATGGCATGCACCAAAATCCTATCCATCAAAGCGTACGCAAATATTTTCCATCCAGCAGCACAGCATTGATCCTAAGCAAACACCCAGCCTTTTGCGGTCAATCATAAATAGGTAACACCCTTGAAAAAACTTGATTTTATTGGGTATTCCTTCAGTCTATACCGCTCCAGCTTCATGGATTGAGAAGCTGTCCGATATGACAGCAGAAACTCTAAAATTTCGCTTTAAAGATTGGTATGCGGAACGCATGCGCTCGGTCCACATTCGCTGCCGAGCGAGCTGGTCACCGACGGCAATTTAAAAAAAGACAAGAGGAGAAGACTTCCATGGCAGTGCAGAAATATGAGTTCGCCTACGGCCGCGGCACACAATCGTTTGAATACGACGACGCTGACGTTCTGAAGGTCGTACGCACGGAGCCTCAGCCCATACTCGAAGACGTCAAAGGGCACCTGCTCGACATGCTCGAGCACCCCATCGGGCTCCCGCCGCTCAGCGAGATTGTGAAGCCCGGCGACACCGTAGCCTTCATCTGCAATGATCCGACCCGCGTTGCCAACAGCTTTGTGTTCATGCCGATCCTCGTCAATGAACTCAACCGCCTCGGCGTGCCCGACGCCAATATGCGCATCGTCTTCGCGCTGGGCACACACCGGGCGATGACGCATGAAGAGATGGTTGAACAGGTCGGTGAAGAGGTTGCCGGCCGCCTGCCGATGTTCAACAGCATCGCCACCAATGCGGATGACTTCCAATACTTCGGCAAGACGACGCTCGGCACGCCGGTCTGGATCAATAAGCTCCTTTGCGACGTTGATCATGTGTTCCTGACGGGCACAATCGTCCACCATTATTTCTCCGGTTACGGCGGCGGCCGCAAAGCCGTGCTGCCGGGCTGTGCAGCCATGGAAACGGTTCGCATGAACCACAGCCACATGCTGTCAGACAAGGCCGGCCTCGGACTAATGGAAGGCAACCCCTGCTACGACGACCAGATGGAAGGGGTCGCACTCTTTGCCAAGGGACGCTCGCTCTTCCTTCTGAACGCCATCCTTAATGCTGAGCACCAATTCCTGCGGATCTTCACCGGCGACTACGTCAAAGCTCATAAAGAAGCCTGTAAGTTCGTCGATGAGGTATACGGAAGCAAGATTCCGCGTGAGGCCGATCTCGTCATCGCTTCCTGCGGCGGCTGGCCAAAAGACATCAATGTCTATCAGATGCAAAAGACCATGGACAATGCCGCCTGCGCCGTTAAGAAGGGCGGTGTAGTCATTCTCCTGGCCGAATGTATTGAAGGATCCGGTTCTGCGAAACTCGAAGAAACCTTCAATCGCCTGACGACGCCGGCAGCCATTAAGCACGAGCTTGAAGAAAACTTCCAGATCGGCGCCAACAAAGCTTTCGCCATTACGCGGCCGCAGCAAAAAGCGAAGTTCATTCTGGTGACGAAACTCAACCGCAGTCTTGCCAAGAGCATGCACTTTACGGCAGCCGTCGACACGGTGGACGAAGCCCTGAAACTCGCTCACGAGCTGCTCGGCGAGCACCCCGCCACCATTTTGATGCCGGAAGGTTCGCTCACCGTGCCTCGCGTTGCTGAATAAATTTCGGCGCCCTGCGCAATGAGAAATATATCGCTGTGACTTCACTCACAGCGCCCAACGAAATGACTGAACAATCCCGCTCGACTCCGCTCAGCTGCGAAGTCGGACGGGATTGAATCATTTATTGCCATTTTCGGATCTGCAGTTCCAACTCCGAGAGTTTTAGCATTTCCTTTCCATCAACAAACCGCGGCTCGATCCCTGCCGCACCGCAGCCATGACTCCGTCAGTACCCGTGAACTTCTTCACTATCCCCGAAATTGTCCGTCTCAAAACGGTACTTGAAGAAATCGCACCCGAACATGAAATCTGCGTAGCTTATTCGGGCGGCCTAGACAGTCGATTCCTCTCCTTTTGCGCAAAGAAGCTCGGATTTCGCGTGAACCTCCTTCACATCATCGGACCGCAGATTGCGCCGGATGAAACGGCTGACGCCCTGAAGGATGCCGAGGAGCTTGGATTAGAACCCATTCTTGTACCAGCAGCTTCACTCACGCTTCCAGAACTTGCCCGCGCGGGCGTCAACCGCTGCTATGTCTGCAAAACGCATCTCTTCACAGAACTCATCGACATTGCCCGCAAATCCGGCTGCCAAGGCCCCATCTGCGACGGCACGAACACGTCGGACCTCTCCGTCTATCGTCCCGGTATCAAAGCCCTCCATGAACTCAAAGTGGAATCGCCTTTGGTCAAGGCCGGCATCAGCAAACCCCGTATTCGCGAAATCGGCAGGATCGTCGGATTTCCGCACCCTGAACAAGCTGCCCGCCCCTGCCTGCTGACCCGCTTCCCTTATGGCGCAACGCCGCAAAGCAGCCAGCTTGAAGCTATTGCCGATGCTGAACTTCTCGTTGCCCAGGATCCGGTTGGCCGAAACCTCCGCTTCCGGATCCGCATGCCAAAAACTGGCGACACCAGACTTCACATTGAACGGGCTTCACTCGAAAAAACGCCTCACGCAGAAATGGAGCTCGAACGTATTGCAACGATTCTGCGCAAGCAGTTTGGCCAAAAGCTCCCCGGTCTTCGCGTAGAAGTACTCGAAAAGCTCTCCGGCTACTACGATCGGCTGCAGCAGCCCGAAGGCATCGAAAACTGATGCTGCATCTCATCGCTGCCCCCAGATAGATCACTTCGCATGCAGACAGTCTCCGAAACCTTTGCCGGCACCATCACCGTCCATCGGCAGATGCGTCTTGCGCTGCCGCGCATGGCAATGTCGCTCCTCATCATGAGCTACCTCGTGGCTGACGGCGTGCTGATTTCACGTTTCGTCGGCACCACTGCGCTTTCAGCACTCTCGATGAGTTATCCGCTCACAGCACTGCTGATCGCCGCGGGCTTTATGATCGCTGCCGGCGGCGGGGCGGTAGCGGCTCGTGCTTTGGGCGCCCAAAAGCATGAAGAAGCGTTAAGAGCGTTTTCGACGGCTCTTACAACCAATGTCATGCTCGGATTAACGCTTGGGCTGCTGGCCTGGTTCGGACTAGACTGGGTTTTCGAACTTCTTGGCATCTCGCCCGAGCAGACTGAATTTGCCCGCGACTATCAGCGCGTGTTGCTCCCGGCGACACCGCTTTTCCTCGCAGCCGCGACCTTTGAAGTCTTCTACACCACTGCCGGCCGCCCCAAAGCCGGACTTGCTGCTTCCGCGGCGAGCGGCATCACCAACGTGGTCTTTGACATTCTCTTCATGGGACCTTTAGACATGGGCATGACGGGGGCTGCCTGGGCCACGGCGCTCTCATGGTTGATCGGCGCTGCCTGCGGGCTCTGGTACTTTATGCGGGAGAAGTCCCCGCTGAAACTCGTGCTTCACCTTCCCGACCTGAAGCTGCTGCGAACAGCAGCCGGCAACGGTCTTCAGGAGTTCGTTTCCAATCTTTCCTACGTGGTTGCCATTTGGCTCTACAACCGTGTTTTTATCAGTCATTTGGGTACGGCTGGCGTAGCAGCGCTCACGATGTGCAGCTTTACCGTTTATACCTTCAACTGTGTTTTCCACGGCTTCTGTGCAGCCTCGTCCCCCATTCTCGGCTTCAAAGTCGGTGCAAAAGAGCCGCATCAAGTTCGCCGTGTCTTTCTTCAAAGCTATGCGCTTGCGGGCCTCCTTTCTCTGGCGTCCTATCTGCTCACGCTTCCCTTTGCCCGCAGCGTGCTGGGATTCTTTTCCAATGAAGGCGGCGAAGCGTTCGAATTGGCAGTGGAGTCATTCCCCATTTATTCACTCATGATCCTAATGCTCTGCACCAATATGCTCTCAAGCAGTTTCTTCGCAGCAGCGGGAGACAGCCGAAGCGCTGCCATTCTCGCGTTTGCCAGAACGCTTATTTTTCCGTGCATCGGCATTCTCATCCTGCCGGAACTCTTCGGCACTGCTGGTCTTTGGATGGCGTCACCCGCCACTGAAGCGGCTGCGCTGCTATTGAGCTGCGTGATGTTCTTCCTCAGCCGGCGAAAATTTGGCTTTGGCAGAATTTGACGCCCCCGCATTGTCACAAAAGATTCACTTCAGTGAAATCACTTCGTTACCTTCGGCTGACAGAATGCTCGTGTCGACGAAGACAACGAAATGCCGCGGTCGGAGAGTGCCTCCGGACAGAGCTGGTCTTTCGTCGAAACCTGTACCTTTTCAAGCGGGAGTTCGCACAGCGTCTTCCGCTTTTGTTTTTATTCACTCATGCTTTAAGCAGGCTGCGGATCAAACTGCCATTCTCTAATTGTGGTGAAGGACGCCCGCGTGCGCTGCCCGGACGCACCGCTCTAAAACAAACAGAGCGCCGAAGCGCCCTGTCTGTGTGAGATCTTCTGTTAGTTCCCGAAGCAAAGTTCAGAAAGAGTCATCAGAAAATTATTTTTGGGGATTAAAAGCCTTCTGCACATCGAACGGCCAAGCCTGATAGCCCATGGTATTTTCAAAACGCATCAGCACTGCAGGATCGGCTGAACCGAACTTGTACTCAGCCAGATAAGGATGCGGCTTGATCGGCCCCTTCATCCCGCCGGAAGGACCGGAGAGACCGGAGGTTGAGTAATAAACAACAAAGGAATCCTTATCATCCATATACCGCGCAAGCCCCGTGACCGGCGAATAATAGGCGTGACCTTCCTTGCGGCCTACCTCATAAACCTGCTCAACCGTCATTTTCTTCTGGTCAATCTTGTACATGACGCCGCGGGTAAACTTTTCGTCAGCCAATGCCGGCTGCTCCATGCCGCGGGCGTCGCCATTGTCAAAAGCAGAGACGTAGATCACATCACCCGAGGATTTCGAATCGACGCGCCAGGCAGTGTGCTGCGTCCAAGTCCAGTCAAACCCGCCTTCGCATTTGGAGTCTTCGCACTTAATCGCCTTCCCGTTTTGATCAACAGGCTGAAGCACTTTCTTTGCAAAGTCGCCCTTCCACCCTTCGGGTGCAGAGAGGATCCACTTAACCTTCTTATCGCGGCCGATTTTGATAATCGCGGACTGATGGCGGGAACTGATGATGATCGAGTCATCGGTCGGATCGTAGTCAACCGAATTGACGTGCGCCCAGTTGCGGCCTGCGCCAACGCCGGCAATATCACCGAAACGGTCGTTCTTATCCATTGCAGCGAGTTCGTCGGCCGAAAGGGTCTTGCCGGCCTGAGAGGCATCGATGTTGAGGCAGACAGCCCCCTGATCGAGCGCCTTGATCACATTATCGCGATACGGATCAAGGATCTCAAAGAGACGGAATTCATCAACAACGCGGCCATCTTGATCCACTTCAGCGATCACATCGCGGACGGTGTGAACACGCTTGCCGTCAAGCCGCCGGTGGTCAGCAGCCGAAACACGCAGGAAAATATGACCGTTTTGCGCTGCATCCAGACCATGAGAGTAATCAGCGTAGCCCATCGGCAGGCGACGGTTGAAGATTTCTCGGCCCGTCATATCGTACTTGGCATAGCGCTGACCGTACCCGAAGAGGAGTCCGCCGTCAGCCGTCTGCTCAAAGCCCATCATGATGCCGGCTTTATACGGCTGATCCGGATCGTACATTTCGACATCAGGGTTGAGGTACCAGCGCACCGTACCCGTCGAGTCAACAATCGCGTTCTCCGGTCCAAATGCCCATTCAAGCGCTCCGCCCATCGGATTGTTCCAGACGACTCGGGAAGCGTCCGGCGGGGTCGGAATGAGGTTGTTGATGAAGTAGAGACGGTCCTTAAAGGCCGGATCCATCTTCAGCACCTTCACGTTGAAGGTGGTATGAGTCTGTCCGGGCGTACCGTTTGAACGGAGGAAAACCGGAGCAGCATACAGCTGATAGCGATCGGAGAAGTGTTCGGTTTTGCCGTTGAACACGCGGTCATATTCGACTTCAACCGTGTTGAGCCAGTCCGGATAAAGACCAAAAACGGGAATACCGCCTGCAGTGCGAACATTTTCATCAGACACCGAATAGCGAATTTCCTGACCGTTCTGCTTTGGGACGATCCGCACAGAAGCATTTTTCACGACATAGCCGCCGCTGCGGATAACGGCTGTCAGCGGAGCAATGCGGTAGGGATTGACCATGACTTCGCCGATATTGCCCTGCGCCATGTAGGCAACCTTAGGACCGGACGCTCCGCCGGCCGCCATGACGGGAAAGGCAAACGTCGCAGAAAGAAGTGCGGCACCCACGAGCACGGCTGCACGAGTGGGATGGAAGTTCAGCTTCATCTTGATTTCTCCGAACTCTTCAGAACACGAAGAGAGGTAATTGCAAAACGGTAGTAATCATGAAGAAGTAGATCCATCTAGACCATTAGATTTAATCCTAGATAAAATTAAACAGCTTCGAAAATGACGTTTAAAAAATTAAAACATGTCGAGTCCAGAGCTTAATCATTCACTCATCCGCCTGCTCATCACGCTCTACCGCACAGGCTCACTTCGCGCCGCAGCAGAAGCTTTGCGGATCAGCACGCCATCGGCGAGTTATGTGCTCTCTCATGCGCGTGATCTTTTTGGCGACCCGCTTTTTCGCCGCACAAACACGGGTATGGCACCAACCACCCGCATGGCCGAACTCATGCCGGAGCTTGAAGCGCTTGCCGCCGGCATGAAAAGAGTGCTCGCCGGCGACGTAAAGATCTTCTCCCCAGCACTTTCGCAGATGCGTTTTCGCATCGCATGCTTTGATAATTTCATTCCATTGATGCTCGGACCGGCCGTGCAGCGTATCCGCAAAGCTGCGCCCAAATTAAAAATGGAGCTGATTCCGCAGACCGAAGGCGTTATTGAAGACATGCGGCGGGGACACCTGGACTTCTGTCTGCGCGCCAATGCGACGCTTCCGGGAGACTTTCATTCAATGATTGCGGCACGGTCGAATTTCGCCGTACTTGCCGCACGCGAACACCCTTTGGTGCGGCGAGCAATGCATGGTGAACTAATCACCCGCGCGGATTTAGCTCCGTTTGCCCAGCTGCAAATTCGAGTTCCGCTTCAGAGCAAAGGCGTAACTCGTCCGCTTTCTTTTGAAAAGGACGAGGATTCGGTGAACGTTTTTCTCTCGACGCAGAGTTTTCTCGGCCCGCCTCTGCTTCTCCCTGGCACCGATCTCTTATTGGTGCTGCCGCGTCCGACTGCGGCCTTCTGGGCAAACTTCGCGCCGTCGCTGGCCATGTTTGATGTTGCAGAGTTTTCCGAAACGCCCTTCACTGCTCGTTTTTTCTGGCATGAACGCGTTGATGCCAGTCCGCAGCATCAATGGCTGAGAGGTATTTTTACTCAAACGACCGATAACCAATAAAAGCGCTGTTTTAATAAAGAAGCCAAATCCTCTCCATTTCAAAAAATAAAGCGCACCATCGAATATTTCAAAGGTGCGCTTTTCATCAACTATAGAATAAAGCCGGCAATCCTTGACATCAGCTTTGCAGCTTGAATTGAATCGGGAAACGAAGTCGAACCGTTCCTTTTGGCCGGCTCCAATTCGACTCAGCATCTGCCACAGCCCGCATTGCAGCCTTATCCAAAAGCGGATGTCCTGCCGACTTGAAAATCTTCAGTTCAGTCAGTTTGCCGTTTGAATCGACGATGAACTGCACTACAGCAGTGCCTTCAATGTGAAACATTCGAGCCTTTCTCGGGTAATGCAGAGCAGATTCAACGGCACGTTTCACCTCTGCCAGGAACGGATCGGTCGTCTGTCCATAAACAAGCTCTGAAATACCCTCCTGACCAGCCGACACAGGTGCGCCGGCCGACTGAACCGGAGCCGGACCGGCTGGAGCCGCGGGAGCGGCGGCCGGCTTCACCTCAGGTCCTTTGACAGTCGCCTGAGCAGCTTTTACCGGCTTAGGCGCTTCCGTCTTCTTAACCGCCTTCTTCACGGGTTTAGGCTTTTCGACCGGCTTTTCAACCGGTTTAGGTTCCGGTTTGGGCTCGGGTTTAGGCTCAGGCTTAGGTTCGGGTTTAGGCTCCGGCGGGGGCGGCGGCGGTTCAGGAGCGGGAGCAGGCTCTGGCTCAGGTTCTGGAATGGGTTCGGGCTCTGGCTCAGGAATAGGCTCAGGCTCAGGCTCAGGTTCTGGTTCGGGATCAGGCTTAACTTCTGGCTCGGGTTCAACAGCGGGCTCCGGTTCAGGCTCCGGGGGCGGCGCTTCCTCCGCCGGCTCTGGAGCGGTTGCCGGCGTGGGCTCCGGCGCCTCTTCAGCTGCCGCAGAACCGCCGGAAAATTGGGCAAAAGAAAGCGATACAGCGGCCATCTGTCCCGCCGGCGTATAGGTGAGCGCAGGCGCAGCCCAAAACACTCCCCAAAGAATGGGCAGGTACACACAGGCAGCAAGCACGAACGACAGAGCGGAGCGTTCAGCGTCCTTCCTTCTCTGTGGCGATGCGGAAGTTTTCATGATTGTTCGCTTTGAAGAGATCAATGACCTGAATAAAGTGGTCGAAGGTTGAGTCCTTGTCTACTCTCAGGAGTACAGGCTGCTCACGCGAAAGATTCGCTATCGCCTGAGCCAATTCTTCAAAAGAGAGCTTTTGATTGTCGAGGAAAAAATCTCCCATGGCATCCACCTGAACGATTCGTTGTTCAGGGGCCTCTTTGGGCACATCCGCGGTCTTAGACTTCGGCAGGTTGATCTGAATTTCACCCTTGGCAATGAAGGTGGAAATAGAAAGAACCATTGCCAGAAGAACGAGCATGATGTCGATGAAGGGAACAATATTTAGGGGCTCCTTCTTCGGAATCTCAATCATGATCATGCCCCCCTGCGTTCAGTCCAGCGGGTGCTCAGCACATTGATGCGGCGCTGCAGCCCGTTATAAAAGATGAGCGTCGGGATAGCGACTGTGAGGCCCAAAGCCGTCGCCTTCAGAGCCAATGAAAGGCCCGTCATGATGTCCGAAGCATTGATGTTCCCGGACTGGCCCATGTCATAAAACGTAATCATGATGCCGATGACCGTGCCCAGAAGACCGACATACGGTGCGTTGGAATAAATGATGTAAAGGGTCGTGAGGTTGTTCGTCAGCGCCGCATCGTACTCATCCTTAGTGGGGTAGTCCGACGGATTCACTTTCCTTAGGAACATCACACGTTCAATCGTGAGCCAGATCGAGACAAAGCCCATCAGTCCCAAAATGAAGAAGATGGCATAGTCGACTGATTCCTTGAGAAATTCCATTTAAGTTGTACCTCTTAATTAAGTCAGAATTGTGAATCCTTAAAACGGCAAATCTCGGTGCATTTTCAGCGAGCTGAAATAATGCACCGAGTTTTAACGACAGGACAAAATGTCCTGATAATTCAAGTTAAGGATGTCGGTTAGAAAGAATAGGCATAAGAGAACCAGAAATTACGGCCGTCGATATATTCCTTATAGGCATTGGCATAACTGCCCGCAGTTACCGAAGGAACCCATTCGATGCCCGTGTCAAAAATATTGTTGACGGCCACGGAGAACCGATGCTGTTTCTTGAAGACGTATGACGCGCCAAGGTCGACTAACGTGTAGTTTTTGTACTTATCCACATTCGGCCCGCCCTTGGTGTTTTGCTGTTCGCTGTCGAACTTCGAAACTGACTTCACGTAGGCGCTGAAGTCATTCCATTCGTAGTCGATGCGGGCAGTAAGCGAATGACGGGGTAATTCATTTGGTCGCTTGCTAGGACTATTCGCCCAATCGCCGCCGCGCTTAGACCATGCTCCCTCTTTAATTTCAGCGTGGGTATAGGTGTAGCCGCCCGTAAATCGGAAGCCGTGGAAGCTCGCAGTATTGAGAAGAACTTCAAGCCCTTTAGCCGTCACCTTGCCGTGATTAATTTCTTTTGTGGCATCAAATTGTTTGTTATCAATGGTTTCTTTCCCAATATTCTCTTGGTCAAGCATGTTCTTGAAGTCGGTATAGAACAAACCGACCGTAAGATTGGCTGCGTCAGCCAGCTTGAGGGTCGTAGAGAGTTCATAGCTCCAGCTCTCTTCAGGCTTGAGATCGGGATTACCGTAATTGACCGTATTGCTCCTACCGCTCGAATAGTTGTAAATACCGTCCGTCAGCTTCTTAACCTGCGGGGTTTTATAACCGTTGGCTACGCCGCCTTTGAAACTGATGAATTGGGCGGGCTTATAAACCAAGTAGGCACGAGGAGAAAGGTGAGCCCCGAAGATGTCGCTCCAGTGCACGCGGCCGCCGAGCGTAGCGATCCACTCATCATTGATAAAGTATTCGCCTTCCATGAAGCCCGCGAGCGTCGTCTGATCGAGCGTTTTGCCTGCTAAAGCTGTATGGCTGTTAGCTTCAGCATCTTCAAAGGTCTCATAATTGGCCTCAAGGCCGCTTGAGAGCATGATGCTGCCGGCGCTGCCCAATTCAATTGGAGAAACGAGCTTCGTAGCCGCCGTCCATGTGCGGCTCGACATCATGGGGCTGCCCGTTTTAGTCGTCCAGGGCGCATTGCCATCATTTGAACTCGTTAAGGTCTTTACCTGTTCGAGCGCGTTGTATTGGACATAAGATTCCAGCGTGCCGATATCGTAGACGCCCTTATGACCTACTACGCCGTTGTATTTATTCCACCAACGATACGTTTGAACGGAATTACCGCTGGTGTTCATCGCACCGCCCTTGTAGCGGGTGAAATCCAAATCTGCATAAACATCATTGGACTCATTGATCGTCAGATTGAGACGACCGCCGATGTTGCCGGTAAAACCATCCGTGGGTGAATGCGCTGCATACGGATTGTTACCTGCCGTTGCATTCGGTTTCCTTAGGTGTGATGCCTCACGTTCAAGATAACGTCCGCGGAGCAAGAGTGACGCAACATTTTCTTTAAGCGGAATACCGAGATAAACACCCGTCCCCCAGCGATTGCCATAGTCATCGTCGTTTTGGAACTGTGTACGGTCAATGGAGATCGTTCCGGTGAATTGGTCGACATGCTTCTTGGTAATGATGTTCACCACGCCGCCGACAGCATCTGAACCATAGATGGTCGAGGCCGGTCCGCGGATCACTTCAATGCGTTCAATAGCCCCCACGGGCGGCATAAAGATACGCCCGGGGTCGAACCCATTGTTGACCATGCTTTCAGACGTGTTCTGACGGCGGCCGTCAACGAGAATCATGGTGTAGTTGGCCCCAAACCCGCGGATAGAGATATCCGCTGCGCCCATCTTGTTCTGTGAGATATCGACGCCCGGAACATCACCAACGGCACTGCCGATATCGGTGATGGGTTTTGAGGCGAGTTCTTTCTCGGTGATGACGGAAACGCTTGCTGGCGCTTCAGAGGTGTCCTGCGCATAGCCGGCAGCAGAAACGACAGACGTATCAAGCGTCGTATAGGCGGTCTGACCGCCGTCGTCTGCATAGGCTGCAGATACAGCAGCGGCAAGCGGAAGCAGGATGAGGGAAGTGCGTCGGTAAGTCATGGGTTGATTCTGTAGTTGGCGGCCTTGCCCGAAGCGGCCGCGGTTTGCGGAACTGCGGTCGAAAGAGTTTTCACTTCTGCGGCCACACGCCCGCATACTACAGAACACAATCGAGAATCATTTTTATTAGCATTCTAATATAACTGCTAAACCGAAATGATTATCTATATCAAAATTTCTTCTTGGTTTACATAGCATTGCCGGATAAAACCCGAGGTAAATTGAGGTTCATCACCGTATTTCGTCTTTACGAAGGTATAGACGGCGGGGAAGCTGAAAAGTCTCAGCATTCTGAATTTGCTGAGTTTTTACTGAGGACCTTCGTAAATGAATGTAACTCAACGTAACGAGGAACACTAACTTTGTTTACGTTTATTGTTTACCGTTCAGGCTTATCAGAGCCCACCTCACAAACCGCCCGGATGTCTCTGTAGGCATCCGAGACGGTTTGCTGACTCAGAAGACTGCTGTAGGTTAGCGGCAATCAGAAGGTATACGTGTACCCCAGCCAAACATTGCGGCCATCAAAGAACTCACGATAGACATTGCTGCCGTCAGCGTCATACTCAAGGCCTTTGTCAAAGACATTGTTGAGCGCGGCAGAGAAGTGATGCTGCTTCTCAAAGGTGTAGTTCACACCGATATCAACCTGTGTGTAGTTTTTGTATTTAGTGCTGCTGTATGTGGCACTGCCGCCCCTGCCGCTCGAAATCTGTTCGCTCATCGCATCAAGCTTAGCCAAAGCCTTCACAAAGACATTCAGACCGCCGTTGTCATAGTCAGCGCGGGCATTGATCGAGTGCCGCGGCATGGAGTTGGGGCGCAGACCATCGTTAACACCGCCTTCGATTTCTGCATGAGTGTAGGTATAACCCCCCTTGAAGCTCACTCCATAGAAAGCCGCAGTTTGGAAGAGCAGTTCGACCCCCTTTGCAGTGACCTTCCCGAAATTGACGTCCTGAGCGTCATAATTGCTTTCGTTAACGTAATTGATCTTTACGGTGTCAATCTTGTTCTTGAAATCCGTATAGAAAACGCCCGCTGTCACCGAAGCAGCCTGACCGAGCTTCACGGTTGACGACAATTCGTAATTCCAGCTTTCTTCGGGCTTCAGATCTGGATTGCCGTACGTGTGATAAGGCGGAGAATTGCGCACTGATACGCTGTAGGCGCCGTCCGTCAGCTGACGAGCTTCGGGTGTGCGATAACCATTGGCCACGCCGCCTTTAATGCTGAAGGCCTCAGCAGGCTTCCACACCAAGTAGGCGCGAGGCGCAAAATGGAAGTCGAAGATGTCGCTCCAATGGACGCGAGCGCCTACCGTTGCGATCCAGTTTTCATTGATGAAGTATTCCGACTCGCCAAAGACTGCAATCTGCGTCTGATCAAGCGTCTTTCCGGTGATTTCCGTGCCTTCGTTGAAATTGTCTTTGAAGGTCGAATAATCAACGTCCAAACCGGTCTGCACAACCATGTCGCCGTAGCCGTCAAGCGACACAGGCGTCTTTAATTTGGTGGCGAACACATAGTGCTTCGAAGACATGAGCGGGTCGGAGAGCGATCCTTTCGTGGTCTTATTGGCGGCGTCAAATATGCCTCCCTGCCCGGATACGGTTGCAGGACCCGTTTTCGTCTTGATCAGGTCAAGCCCCTGGAACTGGAAATAAGTAGACAAATCGCCGAAGCTGAACCGCCCGTCGTGACCGACAACAACTGCGTATTTGTCAAACCAGCGGTGTGCCTCGTACCCCGCCTGACTTGTCGACATCGAGCCGCCCTTGAAATGCGTATAGTCAACGTCAAGATAGAAGTCGTTATCTTCGTTGGGCGAAAGGTTAAGGCGGCCGCCGATATTGCCGGTGTAGCCGTCTGAAGGAGAATGGCTCGCATAGCCGCCGCTCGGCGAATGAAGGTTCGACTTTTCACGGTCAAAATATCGCCCGCGAAGAAGGAGCGACGCAACACCCTCTTTAAGCGGGATGCCGAGGTAAGCCCCCGCGCTCCAGCGGTCGTCCCAATCGCTGTCGGTAAACTGCGTGCGGTCAATCGAAAGCGACCCTGTGAACTGATTGACATGCTTTTTCATGATGATGTTCACCGCGCCTCCGATGCCGTCGGAACCGTAAATGGTCGAAGCAGGACCGCGCATCACTTCAACGCGTTCCACTGCCCCGGGCGGCGGCATGAAGATGCCGCCCGCTTCAAAGCCGTTCAAGCTGTTCATGGCAGAGTCCGAGTTCTGTCGGCGTCCGTCAACCATGAGCAACGTGTAGTCCGAAGAGAACCCGCGGATATAAATCTGCGAAGTGCCCATCTTGGTAGTCGTGATGTCTACACCAGGCACATCACTGACAGCCGTGCCGATATCGCCGATCGGCTTTGTCATCAGTTCCTTGGAATCAATGACGGTGATGGAAGCCGGCGCTTCCCGCGTGTCCTGCGCATAGCCGGAAGCAGAAATAACGGAGGTGTCGAGCGTGGTATAGCCGTCGTCGGCCGCCCAAGCGGCGGAAACGGCAAGTGCAAGCGGAAGCGCTGCCAAAAACTTGTGGTGATGCATGATTGTGAGAAAAACGGTCAAAACAACCGTCTAGAGGATTGAGGAAATGGGCATTAAGGAACCGCACGCCGTCCATTGAGGCGGGATTCGTCTGGATGAATCGCAGTCTATTGGCGGTCAATGCGAATAATTCTCACCATCACCTTGCATAAAAAAGTTTCTTTACAAAAGAAATTTCCTAAATTTTCAATGATTTATTATCGATATAACGTCAAAGCTTGACGGATGTGATTTGCAGATTTTTTCTATCGCAAACACCGAATTTTTCTTATTAATCAATATCTGCTCGAGCAGCCTGAACGCCGTTGGTTAAGGCCGACAAGCGCTGCTTTATTTGTTTACATGCGAGGCATTGGTCCGTTTACCCCTTGGAACCCCTGCGCTTTCAGCGAATCCAGAAGAAACCCATTGGGGACTTAGGGCCAAAGAAGTAAGCATTAAAGAAATGCAAAGATGGGGATCTCGCTCAAAATGGGCTGCCGTTTCTAAGATGCTTGTTTATCCGCAGGATAGGGAAACTGACGTTACGGCCGCCTCGTCTGAAGCATTTGTCAAGTATTCAATCATCTATCGGATATTTTTAACTTTTATCCGTTGTTTACTCGTGCGGTCCGTCACGTAAAGATATGTAAGCCGTGAGCAAGGTTATGTATCGAGAAGCGTTCTCATTTACCTTTGGGTTCGGTACAGTTTTGCTTCTGTTTGCGCTCAAACACATCACCCGCGACGACTTCCGGTCACTGCGGCACGTTTGTCTCTATGACCCGATCTACCTGCATCCTTCTTGTGCTGCTCACGCTGATGAGCGTTCTTTCGCTCTTCGTGGGTGCCGCTGACATCACGCCTGCTGACGTGCTCTCGGGCGATATTGAATCGCTCGAGCTCATGCTGATTTCCCGCTTGCCCAGACTTCTGGCCATTCTCTGCACCGGCATGGGCATGAGCATTGCGGGCCTCATCATGCAGCAGCTCTGCGCCAATAAATTCGTGTCGCCCACGACGGGGGCGACCATCTCTTCGGCTCAGTTCGGCATTCTCATTGCGCTGCTCTTTTTCCCCGATTCAACCCTTTGGTCGCGTGCGCTTTTTGCTTTTGCTGCCGCGATTCTCGGCACTTGGACGTTCGTTTGGTTCATTCTGCGCATGCCGATGAAAGATCCTGTGATGGTTCCGCTCGTCGGCATCATGTTCGGCAACGTGATCGGCGGCGTGACGAATTTTCTCGCCTACCGCTTCGACATGACCCAAGCGCTCTCCACCTGGCTTGTGGGACATTTTTCGCTCGTGCTCCGCGGCAACTTTGAGCTGGTCTATCTGGTCCTCCCGCTCATTGTGCTGGCCTGGATTTTTGCCAAGCACTTCAACATCGTCGGCATGGGCCGCGATTTTTCGAAGAACCTCGGCGTTAACTACACGCTCGTCCTTTTCAGCGGTCTCACTATTGCCGCGATGATCACCGCCGCGATTGTTTCCGTCGTAGGCTCCATTTCCTACATCGGTCTCATCGTCCCGAACCTCATCGCGATCTTCAAGGGCGACGATCTGCGCTCCACTCTGGCTGACACAGCGCTTTTCGGCGCGCTCTTTGTCCTCTGCTGCGACGTCATCGGACGCCTGGTTATCGCCCCCTATGAACTGCCGATTGAACTCATCATCGGCACGATCGGCAGTCTTCTCTTCATCGCGCTCATCTTCTACAGACTTCGTTTTGGGCGCATGTCGCTCGACAAAAAGCAGCTGCTCAGACTTTTTGGTCTTGACCGCCGCACACCTGCCTGCGGAGGCGCCAAATGACTTCCGACACCTTCACCGCCAACCCGCTCAAGACTGCCAGTTCGAGTGAAGTTGCCGCAGCCGCCTCGTCACTCAAAATTCAGCGCTCCCGCCGTCGGCGCATGCTTACCCGCCTAGGCTGCCTCATCGGTCTCGTGGTTCTTTTTGCTGCGCTCTACCAGTTTGCCTTCGTGAATCCGAAGTTTTTCAGCTATGCCATGAGCATCCGTCTGCCGCGCCTGATTGTGCTGCTGACGGCCGGCACGGCCATTTCTGCGGCAGCCATCATTTTCCAAACGATCATCCGCAACAACATTGTCACGCCGTGCCTTCTCGGCATGAACTCCCCTACCTGCTCATCCATACCGGCGTGGTGTTCTTCCTGGGATCCGGGAGCGAATTTGCCACTAACCCGGTCTATGCCTTCGCGGTCGACATCATCGTGATGGGGACGGCGGCGAGCTTCATCTACTACTCGATCTTTCAAAAGACCGGCGGAAATGTTTTGTACGTGCTGCTGATCGGCACAGTGCTCACGACATTCTTCTCGAGCATGCAGAACTCGCTCACCCGCATCATGGATCCGAATGAATACGATGCGCTCCTCAATTCGCTCGTGGCGAGCTTTACCAACGTGAATGCTGCCTGCATTATCCCAGGCATTGTGCTGCTTGCCCTGCTCGCCTGGTGGCTGCGCCGCGATCTGTCCATTCTCGATGTCATCAGTCTCGGCCGGGAACAAGCCATCAGCCTCGGCGTTGACTACGAAACGACGCTGCGCCGTCTGATGGTGGGGGTTGCGCTCTGCATCGCCGTTGCAACGGCTCTGGTGGGACCGCTCTCCTTTCTGGGTCTCATCACAGCCAATGTCGCGCGGCAGATGTTCACCACCTACCGCCACACCTACCTGATTGCCGGAGCCTCCCTCGTCGGCATGCTCGTGCTCGCCGCCGGACAGTTCATTGTTGAACACGTGATGGTCTACAGCGTGCCGGTGAGCGTCTTCGTAACGATTGGCGGCGGCATTTACTTCCTCTATTTGATCCTCACGCAAAAGTGACCGAGTCCTTTTGCAACGTATTGAATTCTTCTCCATGCTCAGCATCAAGAACCTCACGAAGACCTATGAAGACGCAGCCGTAGTCGACGACGTTACGATCGATCTTCCTCCGGGCAAGGTGATCTCACTCATTGGTCCGAACGGCGCGGGCAAATCGACCGTTCTCGGCATGATCTCCCGCCTGATTGCCCGCACAGCCGGAATCGTGGAATTCAAAGGCCGCGATATTACGCATTGGGAAAGTCGTGAACTCGCCAAGCATTTGGCCATTCTGACAC
>OWJB01000471.1_pt1 | contig 18168 bp, 16 predicted proteins | sample 1732861 | NCBI WGS metagenome assembly OWJB01 (sample SAMN05065762, study PRJEB22554) | human gut metagenome | biome: ENVO:2100002; feature: ENVO:00000062; material: ENVO:00002003 | host: Homo sapiens | place: USA
CTACACCCTAGAGTTCGTCGGCAGCGTCAGATGTGTATAAGAGACAGCTTATTTTTCAGTATAATGCCCAATAGATTTCCGTTTCCTCATCCCTTATGATGTATACTATGTGGAGAAGTGTGCCCGGATCTCATCCGGAATTCAGAACGCGGAGGTGTTTCCCATGTCCACTGGCATTTCTATGGACCGTGTGGATCAGATCATTGACTCCTACGGCTGCCAGCGCCACCACCTGATCGCCATCATGCAGGACATCCAGACGGAGTACAAATATCTCAGTCCGGAGGTTTTGGAGCGGATCGCCGAAAAGCTGGACGTCGGCGTGGCCAAGGTATACAGCGTCGCCACCTTCTATGAGAACTTTTCTCTGGAGGCCAAGGGCAAATACATCATCAAGGTATGTGACGGCACCGCCTGCCATGTGCGGAAGTCCCAGCCCATCTATACCGCCATCCGGGAGTACCTGGAACTGGAGGGCAAGCAGAAGACCTCCGCCGACGGTCTGTTCACCCTGGAGACCGTGGCCTGCCTGGGCGCCTGCGGGCTGGCCCCGGTGGTCACTGTCAACGACAAGGTCCATTCCAAAATGTCCCCCGAGTCGGCCATTGAGCTGCTGGAGGAGCTGAAAAAGGAGGAAGCCGCCCTATGATGACCGCCGCAAAACTGACCCGCGAGCAGTTCAAGGTCCGCCAGCTGCGGGACAAGCGGGCCCTGGAGGCCCAGAAGAAGCAGGTGCTGATCTGTGCCGGAACCGGCTGCATCGCCGGCGGCTCTTTGGAGATCTATGACTACATCCAGGCGGAGTGCCAGCGCCGGGGGATGGAGGTCCACATCAGCCTGATCCACGAGGGAGAGCCCGAGGCCCCCGACGAGGCCCACGACCTCCATCTGAAAAAAAGCGGCTGTCACGGCTTCTGCGAGATGGGGCCCCTGCTCCAGATCGAGCCGGACGGCATCCTCTATACCCATGTCCATCTGGAGGACTGCGATGAGATCATCGAAAAGACCCTCCTTCAGGGCGAGCTGATCCCCCGCCTGCTCTATCAGCTGGACGGAGTCACCTACGCCAAGCATGAGGAGATCCCCTTCTATCACAAGCAGCAGCGGGTGGTCCTGGAGAACTGCGGCACCACCGACGCGGAGGACATCGACGAGTACATCGCCCGGGACGGCTACTCCGCCTTTGAGCAGGCGCTGTTCGAGATGACCGGCGAGGCCATCTGCAAGGAGATCTCCGACTCCGGCCTCCGGGGCCGGGGCGGCGGCGGCTTCCCCGCGGGCCGCAAGTGGGAGAGCGTCCGGCTCCAGCCCGCCGGGAAAAAGTATGTGGTGTGCAACGGCGACGAGGGCGACCCCGGCGCCTTCATGGACCGCTCCATCATGGAGGGCAACCCCCACTCCATCATTGAGGGGATGCTCATCGCCGCCGCGGCCGTCGGCAGCGACGAGGGCTATATTTACGTCCGTGCGGAGTACCCGCTGGCGGTCTCCCGCCTGAAAACGGCCATCGCCAAGGCGGAGGAGATGGGACTGCTGGGGGACAATATCCTGGGCACTGACTTCTGCTTCCATCTCCATGTGAACCGTGGGGCCGGCGCCTTTGTCTGCGGCGAGGGCTCCGCCCTCACCGCCTCCATCGAGGGCAACCGGGGAATGCCCCGGGTCAAGCCCCCCCGCACCGTGGAGCAGGGCCTGTGGGCCCGGCCCACCGTGCTCAACAACGTGGAGACCTTCTCCAACGTCCCCCTCATCATCCGCCGGGGCTCCGCCTGGTACCGCTCCATCGGCACTGAGCGCAGCCACGGAACGAAGGCCTTCGCCCTCACGGGCAACGTGGTCAACACCGGCCTGATCGAGGTCCCCATGGGCACCACCCTGCGCCAGATCATCTTTGAGATCGGCGGCGGCATCAAGGACGGCAAGAAATTCAAAGCGGTGCAGATCGGCGGCCCCTCCGGCGGCTGTCTCACCGAGGAGCATCTGGATATGCCCCTGGACTTTGACTCCCTGAAGAAGGTGGGGGCCATGATCGGCTCCGGCGGCCTGGTGGTCATGGACGAGGACACCTGCATGGTGGAAGTGGCCCGTTTCTTTATGAACTTCACTCAGAACGAGTCCTGCGGCAAGTGCGTCCCCTGCCGGGAGGGCACCCGCCGGATGCTGGAGATCCTCACCCGCATCGTGAACAACGAGGGCAGCCTGGAGGACCTGGACCTGCTGGAGGACCTGTCCAGCACCATCACGGAGACCGCCCTGTGCGGCCTGGGCCAGTCCGCCTGCAAGCCGGTGCAGAGCACCCTGAAATATTTCCGGGACGAGTACCTGGCCCATGTGGTGGAAAAGCACTGCCCCCACTGCAACGGCCGGAAGAAGGAGCTCCGCATCGATCCTGAGCTGTGCAAGGGCTGCGGCAAGTGTATGCGGCAGTGTCCCATGGAGGCCATCTCCGGCCAGATCCGGATGCCCCATGTCATCGATACGGAAAAATGCATCAAGTGCGGCGCGTGCTGGGGCTGCTGTCCCTTCGGCGCCATTCGGGAGGAGTGAGCACTATGGCAAAGGGAATCATGTACATCGACGGCCAGCGGGTCCCCTTCGACGGGGAGACCAACGTGCTGTCCGTCATCCGCAAGGCCGGCATCGAGATGCCCACCTTCTGCTATTACTCCGACCTGTCCGTCTACGGCGCCTGCCGGATGTGTGTGGTGGAGGACGAGCGGGGCAAGATCGAGACCTCCTGCTCCATGAAGCCCCGGGATGGGCTGTCCATCCGCACCAACACTGCCCGGCTGCTGAAGCACCGCCGGATGATCCTGGAGCTGCTGCTGGCCTCCCACAACTGCTCCTGCACCACCTGCGAGAAGAGCGGCGACTGCCGCCTCCAGGAGCTGGCCATGCGCTTCGGCGTGCGCCGGGTCCGCTTTGGGGACAGCCGGGAGGAGTCCCAGCTGGACGACAGCAGCCCCGCCGTGGTCCGGGACCCCAGCAAGTGCATCCTGTGCGGCGACTGTGTCCGGGTGTGCGGCGAGACCATCGGCATGGGCATCATCGACTTTGCCCAGCGGGGCTATAATATGCGCGTCTCCCCCGCCTTCAACCGTACGCTGTCAGAGACCCACTGCATCAGCTGTGGACAGTGCTCCGCCGTCTGCCCCACCGGCGCCATCACGGTCTATAACCAGATCGGCAAGGCCTGGCGGGCCATCCATGACCCCAAGGTCCGCACGGTGGTCCAGATCGCTCCCGCGGTCCGGGTGGCCGTGGGCGAGGCCTTCGGCCTTCCTGCCGGCGCCAACGCCCTGGACCAGCTGGTCACTGCCTTGAAATACATGGGGGTGGACGAGATCTATGACACCACCTTCGCCGCCGACTTCACCACCATCGAGGAGTCCCGGGAGTTCCTGGCCCGGCTGGAAAATGGCGGTCCCTTCCCCATGTTCACCTCCTGCTGTCCCGCCTGGGTGAAGTATCTGGAGCTGGAGAACCCCAAATACCTCAAGCACATCTCCACCTGCAAGTCCCCCATGGAGATGTTCGCCTCTATTGTCCGGGAGCACTATCAGGGGAAGGACGCCCAGGACGGGCGGACCACCTTCCACATCGCCATCATGCCCTGTACCGCCAAAAAAATGGAGGCTGCGCGCCCCCAGTTCCGCCACGACGGAAAGCCCGATGTGGATCTGGTACTCACCACCCAGGAGATCATCAATATGATCAAGGAGTCCGGCATCCAGCTGCCCCAGATGGAGCTGGAGGCCCCAGACCTCCCCTTCGGACTGGGCTCCGGCTCCGCCACCATCTACGGCACCACGGGCGGCGTGGCGGAGGCCGTGGTGCGCCACTGTATGCCGGACAAATCCCGGAATACCCTGCGCGCCCTGGAGTACTCCCCCCTCCGCGGAAACGACTCCATCCGGGAGGCCACCGTCCAGGTGGGCGACCGGGAGATCCATCTGGCTGTGGTCCACGGCCTGATCCATGCCCAGGAGCTATTAAAGGAGATCGATGCGGGCAACGCCTACTATGACCTGATCGAGGTCATGACCTGCCCCGGCGGTTGCGTGGGCGGCGCGGGCCAGCCCTATGGCCTGAAGCAGAAGAAGCAGGACCGCACCGCCGGCCTGTATGCCGCCGACCGCTCCGCCCCCTTCAAGCGGGCCGAGTACAACCCGGTGGTCACCTCCATGATGGACGCCTATACCCCGGATCAGCGCCACGACCTACTTCATGTAGACTATACCAAGTAATGCATTGTATCTTCTCCACGCCAGCCGCTCGAAGCTCCGGGCGGCTGGCGTGTTTTTTTGCGGTCTTTTCCCTCTGAAGGATCTGCCGTGTCCTGTTTCATGCCGGGATCAGGTCTTCTCCCGTACACTTGCGCCCCGCTGCTCCAACGATCGCCGTGGACTCCCTATCCCTCCTCCTTTTTTACTCAGCTGTCCAAGATGTGTGGTATTTCTGTAAAACCACCCCTGTTGGATTGTCAGAAGGCCTTGACAGGCGCTCTGTTCCGTGGTAAGATAATAATTAACTCAAGTAAATAGAGGATAGAGGCGCGGTGTTCATGCGTACCGCGGAGCAAGGCCAGGCAGCCGCTTCGCAGGAGAGGGAACATCGCCGAAGGTACCTTCGCCTGCCTGGGCGGAGCTCCTGGGCTGTGGGATAACATCTCACGGACTGTCACAAATTGTGGAGCGCTATCCAGAGGTCTTCTCCCTGCGGATTTCCGCACGGAGGGGGCATCCGGCTTTGCCATGGGCGCGTCTGCGTTCATGGTTTTTTGTTTGCGCGAAATTGGGCTGTGCGGGCCCAAGCTGTACAATGGAGGGAAAAGAAATGAGAAAGAAAAGAAACTGGCTGCCTCTTCTGGCAGTGCTGGTCATGGCTGTTCTGGCCATGACCACGGGCGCCTTCGCAGCGGGCGAGGAGGCCGCGGAGTATGTCAGCCCGTTCCACGCCACCGCCTGGTCCCTGTTGCCCCCGGTGATTGCCATCGGGCTTGCCCTGATCACGAAGGAGGTCTACTCCTCCCTGTTCATCGGCATCCTGGCCGGCGGCCTGCTCTATTCCGGCTTCCAGTTTGAGGGGACCGTGCTCCATGTGTTCCAGGACGGGGTCGTCTCTGTGCTGTCTGACAGCTACAACGTGGGCATCCTGATCTTCCTGGTCATCCTGGGCGCTATGGTCTGCCTGATGAACAAGGCCGGCGGGTCCGCCGCCTTCGGCCGCTGGGCCGCCCAGAACATCAAAAGCCGGGTGGGGGCGCAGCTGGCCTCCATCGTGCTGGGCGTGCTGATCTTTATCGACGACTACTTCAACTGCCTCACTGTGGGCTCTGTGATGCGCCCCATCACCGACAAGCACAATGTTTCTCGGGTAAAGCTGGCCTATCTCATTGACGCCACCGCCGCCCCGGTGTGTATCATCGCCCCCATCAGCTCCTGGGCGGCCGCGGTGTCCAGCTATGTGCCCGACGGCCAGGGTCTGTCCATCTTCATCAAGGCCATCCCCTTCAACTTCTATGCCCTGTTCACCATTGTGATGATGATCTCCATGGTGGTCATGAAGGTGGAGTTCGGCCCCATGCTCAAGTATGAGCGCAATGCCGTCCAGACCGGGGACCTGTTCTCCGGCTCCAACCCCTATGCCGGCCTGATCGAGGAGGACTCCGAGGACGGCCGGGGCAAGGTGATCGATCTGGTGCTGCCCATCCTGGTGCTGGTAAGCGCCTGCGTCATCGGGATGCTGTACTCCGGCTCCTTCTTCGACCCCACAAACGCCAACCATCTGAACATCGCCTCCGCCTTCTCCAGCTCTGACGCCTCTGTTGGCCTGATGCTGGGCTCCTCCTTCGGCCTGCTGTTCACCCTGGTGTTCTACGGACTGCGCCGGGCCATGAGCTTTAAGCAGATGATGGAGTGCATCCCCGAGGGCTTCAAGGCCATGGTCCCTGCCATCATGATCCTCACCTTTGCCTGGTCCCTGAAGGCGATGACCGACTCCCTGGGCTCCACCGAGTTTGTAGAGACCTTTGTTAAGACCTATGCGGAGAACTTCGCCTTCTTCCTGCCTGCCATCGTCTTTTTGATCGGCTGCTTCCTGGCCTTCGCCACCGGCACCTCCTGGGGCACCTTCGGCATCCTGATCCCCATCACCATGGCCATCTTCCCCCTGGAGGATCCCCTGGGCATCATCTGCATCTCCGCCTGCATGGCCGGCGCGGTGTGCGGCGACCACTGCTCCCCCATCTCCGACACCACTATCATGGCCTCCGCCGGCGCTCAGTGCGACCATGTGAACCATGTGTCCACCCAACTGCCCTATGCCATTTCCTGCGCGGTCATCTCCTTCCTGTCCTATGTGGTGGCCGGCCTGCTGGTCCACTTCGGCGCTCCCGGTATCCTGGCTCTCCCCATCGGCATCGTGATGATGCTGGTCTTCCTGGCTTTCCTGAAGACCAAGGGGGACAAGGTGAGCTAATCGCTCCCCCTCAAAAACGCGAAGCGTGCAGCCTGGTCTGGGCTGCACGCTTTTTTGCATCCATGAACACGCCCACAAGCTTTTCCTTGTGGGCGTGTTCATTCGTTCGTTATGCCTCTCATCCGGCCGGAAGCCGGGGCTCTGACAGAGTCACTCCGCCAGGGCGCAGAATTTACAGGGCTCGTCCACTGTGACGGTGTATTTCTCCAACAGGGTCACCGGGTGGTAGGACAGCTTGCTGGTCCGCAGGCCCAGATCACCGGCGTCGTCCTCCCGGTTGATGAAGTGGACGCCCTCGTGGGCGAACTGCTGGGCAAACTGGGCCACCAGCATCTGGTAGCACCCCTGATAGTCCCGGTCTGCCTTCTCAATATGAGTAAACAAGGTATCCCCTACGATCTCTCCCAAGGCAAATCCCACGATCTGTCCATCCACCAGGAGCATCCCACCCAGCATATCATAGATCTCGTAGTTGTCCAGCACTTCCCGGGTCTTAGCCAGATCCTCATGGAAGGAAGCCGCCGCCTTGTCCCTCCCCGCCGCGTATCGGTCCAGGAACGCCTTGACCTGCGGGACATCCTCCCGGGTGATCGTCCGGAAGGACCAGGTCCCATAGGTCTTCAGGAACTTGTTCACATGGTTGCGCTGGCCGCTGAGCTTCTTACCCCGGAAAAATTTCAGATCCTCCGCCCGGTAGAGGTAGTCGAAGGCATCCCGGTTAGCGATGGCGGCGCTGTTGGGAAAGGCCTCCTGCAGGCGGTCCAGCTCATCCCTTGGGACTGGGGTGAAGGCAATGGGCATATTCCGGCGGCAGCAGTAGTCCGCGATCTGCCGGTAGTGCTCCGGCCGTCCGCCCCCAAGGGGCAGTGTAAAGGTGGGGCCCAAACCAGGGTAGTCCACCTTAAAATAGAGGGAGCCGTCATAGACCGCCCACTCCGTCTTGTACAGGTCCCGCCAGATAAAGACGGTACCCGGAGTTGTGTCACAGACCCGGCTGCCGCTGTATTGAAAGAAGTTGCGGAGCTTAGGCAGGTCCTCCAGCTGTAACGGGTGAAAATCCAACATAAATTCTAATCCTCACTGTTTGATCTGTTTTTCTAGTGTGTCCGTCAGGCGGCCGGAATACCAGCCGGTCACGCCGTTTTTTTTCATCAGGCAGCCCCGGGAGGTCCGTGCCACCAGAGAGAGCCGGTCCCCGGGGAGAACGGGCAGGCAGTAATCCGTGGAGTCCTCGCACCACAGCCGGTCCCCGTCCCGCCGGAGGTAGGAGGTCAGGATATACAGCTCCCGGCCGGACTCCAGATGCCGGCACAAAGAAAACTCCTCCCCCGGCTCCAGCAGCTCCAGGTCAGAGCGGCCCCAGCGGATGTTGATGGAGTTGGCGGAGGCCTCCTGCCGGTCCAGGGCGGTATAGACCGGAAGGCCGTCATACGCCTGCCAGGTGAACTCCTCGGAGTCCTCCGTGGGAAAGATCAGGGCGTTGAGCTGTCCGTCCAGCTTCAGCACACAGCCTCCATCGATGGAGATGATGTTCTGTTCCCGGGCAAAAAGCGGAGCGGCGGAGGGGATATGGGGGTGGTACAACGTCACCGGCCAGTGGCCCACCACCACATATTTATCAAAGCGGTGGCCCTGCCCCAGAAAGTCGTCGTTCTTCATGCACCTCCAGCGGTTCAGCGTCTCCATGCCCTCCCGGGAGGGGACGCCGCCGTGAACGAAGAGGAGGTGCTCCGTCTCCAGAATGGTGGGCATCTTCCGCAGCCAGGCGCGGAGCTCCGGATACGCCTCCCGCAGAGCGGCCCGCAGGCCGGGAAAGTTCCGCCAGTTTTGAAAGCCCAGCTCCTCCGCCAGCTGGCGGATGGTGCTCTCCGGGTGGATGGGCAGATAAGCGGAGTAAAAGCGCTCGTCCAGCTCATCTGTCTCAAAAAAGCGGAGGACCAGCCCGTCACAGTTGCCGCACAGGGGGTAGACGGTGTGGGTGCGGGACAGCTCCATCACATACCGCAGAAGCGCGAGGCTGTCCGGTCCCTTCTCCAACAGGTCTCCCACCAGCACCAGGATGTCTGACGGAGTCAGTCCCACCCGGTCCATCAGACCACGGAAAAAATCCAGATTTCCATGGACGTCACTCACGGCGATGATGCGGCGGCCCGGCGCGAACCTGGGACGGATCACAATGGCCTGATCCATGGGACATCTTCCTCCTTCGTCGCCGGCGCGTGTCTCCGGACGGACCCGGCGGTTTTCAATACCGCCATCATAACACAGAAGCGGAAAAAAAGGCAAGGGAACGGAAGACAGAAATTCAGAGGACAACCATATAAAAAGTAGTATTTTTCACTAGAAAGCGTCTGAAGCACAACAAAAACCACGATTTTCACACAAATCACTCCTGTCCAGCCCCTCAGAGCGGCACCTCCCGGCAGGCTCCCGGCCCTTCTCAACCGCAATAAAATATGTTATGATGATCTCATACAGGAAAGACCAGCTATAAAAAGTCAAGAGAAAAAAGGAAAGAGAACAAGGTAAAGAACGGGCAGCAGAAAAAGGCCCGCAGAAAGCGAGCCAGCAGAAAACTACGAAAAGGATTAGATGAAGTCCTCAATGACATTGAGCAAATGCAAAGGATCCAGATGATTGCGAGTGAAAAGATCTGCCAAATGAGAAACGAAAGAGTAGTCTGTAGAAATATCAGAAACAAAAGCAGGAATCTCGCAGCGGGAGCAGGATAAGCAAACAGCAGCAATGCCATAAGAACGATAGTGTCCAATGTGAGGCGCAAACAGCTCCTGTTCAATGGGAAGGAACAGCAATTTTTTCAACGCCGAGCACCTCCCTGTAAGCGTCAATATCCAGGTCGAAAAGGTAGACCAGCTTTAAGAAAGTTTTCAGCTGAGGGGAAAACCGGCCATACTCAATGTTTTGGTATTCACGAAGAGAGATTCCGAGAGCATTTGCAACAAAGGGCTGTTTTAAACCAAGATTGGTACGGGCATGAAAGACATCCGAAGAAAATTGGTATTCAAAAGACATGGTACATCCTCCTTTACAGGAAGAATATACCGGTCGTAGAAATCAAACGACGAAATACATTTCATGTTGTTTAAATTGACGAAGGACAAGGCTTTTTGTCATTTGGAGGAATCGTTTGATAAGGACAGTTTTGGGAAAGGATGGAAAAAATGATGTTACAAAGTTTGCGGGAAACAGCGCCAATAGCGGTGAGATGGTGCTTACCTCTGGCCCTCAGCCCCTGGTAATACTCCGAGAGGATAGGGTCACAAAAAGCCGCTCTGGATGCGGCCAGCCAGATGGCCCGCCGCAGATAAGGCGAACCGCGTTTGGAAATTTTTTGCCGGGTGCCCATGAACTCGCCGGATTGCGTGACACGGACATCCAATCCAGCGAAAGCCACCAGTTTGCCCGGAGTGCTGAAACGGTGGATATTCCCAATCTCGCTCAATATGATGGCGCCCAAGGTATCGCCAATACCGGGGATGGTAGTGATAAAGCTACCGGTCTGTTTCAGTAAAGAGGAGATCTGCCCCTCCAGCTCTGCGACCTGTTTCTCCAGAAATTCCAGTTGCTCAATGAGTTGTCGAATCTGGAAAGCAAAAGCATCTTTTGCAAAACTGACGCCGAAGGAACCGGCCGCCGTCGACTGGAGTTGTTCTGCTTTCTGTTTGCCAAACCGGCCGTGACTGGCCTTTTTCAGGAGATTTGTGAGTTTTCCTGTGGAAACAGAGAGCATATCCTCCGGCGTTGGATATTTGGCAAGCACCTCTTTGGATGTGACGCCGAAAGTATCTGAAAACAGACTGTCATATTCAGGAAACACTTGATCTAACAGAGCTATGATCCGCCGCTTGCAGTCGCCGCAGTTATCCACCAGAGCCAGACGGTAACGGCTCAGCTGCCGCATAGCTACGATAGTTTCCTCTGAAAGGTTTGTGGCAGAGAACTGCCCAAAGCGCATGATCTGGGCAATGATGAAGCTGTCTTTGCTGTCGTTCTTGGTCTGTCGGATATACATCTTACGGAACGCTTCGGACTGAATAGGATTGATAACTTTCACCTCAAAGCCATTCTCCAGAAGATATCCGTAGACACTTAACCAGTAATGGCCTGTGGCTTCCATCCCGATGAGCAGTTTATCTTTGGAAATAGACAGTCGTTCAAATAGTGCCAGCAGTTTTTTGCAGCCCTCCGCACTGTTGGAAAACGATATGCTGTCCAGCAACGCTTTCCCGGTTTTGTCTATGACTGTGGCTTCGTGCTTGTATTTGGCGATGTCGATCCCGCAATAGTACATAATGTGACCTCCTATCTTCAGTTTCCAGACAGAGTCCCCTCACACTTCTTTGCGGAACACAACCTCGTTTGATATACAGCGCACATTCGCTATCCAGCTCATTCGTGTCAACCCGCAAAGACAGAGGCGCAATTCTTTCCGTGGAAGCTATACTTCAAGGAGTTTGCCTGCGCCCTCTGCCTGCTGGCCTTATTATCCCACATGGCTTGTGGGGCAACAAGTGGGTTTCATGCGGTTCCCACCACACTTAAACCGTAAATTCATTATACGAGGAGTGGACGCAATGCAGGTCCCGGAGCGCTACACATCCGATGTGTTATTCTTCTTTGACGGAAAACCCCTGGAGCTGTCTCTGTACCAGCTCCTGTCAGAGCGTATGGCGGAGGTCCTCCCGGATGACGTCTCTGTGAAGGTGCAGAAAAGCCAGATCAGCTTTTATGCACGCTGCCTGTTCGCCGCCGCCTCCCTGCCGGTGCGCCGGAAAAAGGACTGGCCCCGGGAGTGTCTGGTGGTGACCGTTTGACTGGCCCGCCCGCTGAACTCCCCCCGGGCCGCGGTGTCTGTGGAGCCTTACCCCGGCCGCTGGACCAACCATATCCTGGTCACCCGCCCGGAGGAGCTGGACAGCGAGCTGATGGAATGGCTGCGGGAGGCCCATGACTTCGCCCTGAGCAAGCGGTAAAATTTTGCTTGCCTTTTTCTCAAAAACCCAGTATAATGATCGGGACAATTTTATCAGGTTCTACCACCGGGTAGGAATGCAGACGCATTCGCCGCACATCGATAGGTCTTTGGAGATGTGCCGCGGATGCTTATTTTTTGATCGGAGGATCTGAACATGGCAAAAAAACGCTTGTATCGCTGTTTCCACTATTTTACCAGGGGGGAATTGGCCCTCTGGGGGACGTCCACCGCGATCATCCTGGCCTTCTTCCTCGCCTATGACCGGACACAGTTTGGGATCCTGGCCGCGTCTCTGATCGGAGTGACCTCCCTGATCTTCAACGCCAAGGGAAACCCCTTCGGACAGCTGCTGATGGTGTGCTTCAGCGCGCTGTACGGTATCATTTCTTTCTCCTGCGGGTATTATGGAGAGATGGCGACCTACCTGGGGATGACCGCTCCAATGGCGGTGTTCGCCCTGGTCTCCTGGCTGCGGAATCCCTATGACGGGAACCGGGCCGAGGTCCAGGTGAAGCGGCTGGAGCGGCGGGACGCGGTCCGGATAGTGATCCTGACTGTGGCAGTCACCGCGGTGTTCTATTTTATCCTGGCCGCACTCCACACCAACCGCCTGATCCCCAGCACGCTCTCTGTGGCCACCAGCTTCCTGGCCGCCTTTCTGACCTTTCAGCGCAGCGCCCTGTTCGCGGCCGCCTATGCGGCCAACGACTTGGTCCTGGTCGTGCTGTGGGGACTGGCGGCGGCGGAGGACCCCTCCTATCTTCTGGTCCTGGTCTGCTTCGCTGTGTTCCTGGTCAACGACCTCTATGGCTTTTTGAACTGGCTCAGAATGCAGCGGCGGCAGGAAGCGGCCCGCTGCTACCAGACCTGACAGAGGCGCTCCGGACCGAGGCGGAAACTCCGCACATCAGCTGGAACGCAAAAAAATCAGGCTCCGCAGGGAACTTTTTTCACTGGGAGCCGTCCAAAGAACATGAAGGCAGCAAACTAATCACACAAAACACGATATGGAGGACTTATCATGAAGAAGATCTTGACTCTCGTTCTGGCTCTGGCCCTGTCTGTTTCCGTTCTGTCCGGCTGCGGCAGCAAGCCCGCCTCGGACAAGACCCCGGAGGAGCTGGCCGGGCTGTACAGCTCCGCGATCACAGAGAACGGCGGAGAGATGGCGGAGTACAATCCCGCCTTCACCCAGGCCAAGGAGGACGACGGCTCCGCCATGGTGCTGGAAAACATGGGCCTGAATACAGAGGATATGGCCGCGTTCGGCATCAGCGCCTCTTTGATGAACATCAAGGCCTATGCCATTGCCGCCATCATGCCCGCCGAGGGCAAGGAGGCCGCGGTGATGGATGCGCTTCAGGGCTATATCGACCGCACCAAGTCCAGCTTTGAAATGTACCTGGCCGACCAGTATGAGGTGGCCGAGAACGCCAGACTGGAGACACTGGAGGACGGCACGATCCTGTTGGTCATGTGCGAGGACCAGGATACCGTCTTTGACGCCATCGCCGACGCTGTCCAGGCCAACTGAATTTCAAAACACACAGGGACCGCCCTTGGGGCGGTCCCTGTGTGTTTTGGTGGGTGAATAAGAGGAACACAGTTGCATACATAGATCGGTTGAATGATCAGAAAATCACCCAACTGATAGACAAGAATTCCCGCATCATATATCCCCCTCCCTGTCAGAGGGATATGCTGGTTGACCCTGTTGATCCCAATCCCAATGATTAAAATATTTGGCAGTCGTTTTGTCGTTTTGTTTAAAAGCTGAGATACCGCAAATACACGGGCCCATGGCAGAATATCCAAGTTCCATCATGGACTCTTTATGATGCTTATGATACAACGATCGAATGTTTTATATTTGAGTGACCATTGCTGAAACAAAAGCTTAAAAATGGTTATGTGTAGAAGGTAAAATCTTCTCCAATGATGTATTGCAAAGATCGCTGACCAGGTTGGTTGGTGAGATTATCCAGGCCGTTGCTGACAATGTAGAGCAAAGGTGATTTTATGGGAAGGTTCAGCAGCTGGGCAATCGAATGTGTAGCATAAACCAACTCGATGCGGCGGTGTACATCATAAAAGTATATACCATATTTCTCACGCAAAAGTTCCAGTAAAGAACGGTCTGTCAAATCCTCTCCCAGCAGAAAGGAATAGCGCAAGGGAAAGCGGTCTTCCTCCACGGATACAGGAATTGAATCTGCATAGCGGAGTCTGCGCAGGCAGACCACCTCATCGCCGGGCGAGATTTGAAGCGCAGCGCAGTCAGCTTCTGTGGCAGGCTCCAAGCCGGAAAATAGGAGCTTTGCACCCGGTACGCGCCCCATATCTCTGCAGGCCTCAGAAAAACTGGTCACCAGAGACAGATTGCGTTTAAATTTCTTTTTTCCAACGTAGGTGCCTTTTCCCTGCCTCCGGATGACCAGCTCCTCATCTGCCAATTCTTTTAGGGCTGTGCGCACCGTGATCCGGCTGACATGGAAAAGCTCGCTAAGCTCCTGCTCGCTGGGAAGCCGGCTCCCTTCCGGGTATTCTCCGGATTGGATGGAATGTTGGATTGCTTGGACAATCTGCTTATAGAGCGGCTGAGCATCCTGAGTCCTAAGTTTCATACTTGTATCATTCCTTTACGGGCAAGCATCATATTTTTCAGTGGTAAAAACAAAAATTTTGATATAGCACAATAACTCAATAATAAGAATAACGGCAAAATAACGAAATGTCAAGAGTGTAGAAAGATATTTATTTGGATTTTGACCAAAAAAGGATTGACACAGCTCACTTCAAGTCGTAATATAACGTTATAACACGTCATTATATTATAGAATAACCAAATGATAAGAGAAGTTTAAGGAGGAGCAATTATGGCTTGGACCAAGGATATGTTTGGAGTGGAGAAACCAATTATCGCTTTGCTGCATTTGCGGGCATTGCCCGGAGATCCGTTATATGCGGGAGATGTGGAACAGGTATTCCGTCAGGCCAGGGAGGATCTGATCGCCCTTCAGGACGGCGGAGTAGATGGTGTTCTGATCGCCAATGAATTTTCACTGCCCTATCAGCCCCAGGCTGAACCGGTAACTGTTGGTGCAATGGGCTATTTGGTTGGCCGGTTGAAGGAGAATATTCGGGTCCCCTTTGGTGTCAACGTGGTTTTAAACCCCATGGCCAGTCTGGAGTTGGCCGCCTCCACCGGCGCACATTTCATTCGCAGTGCATTTACGGGAACTTATATGGGAGAAAATGGTGTCGTCACAACGGATGTGGCAACGACCGTCCGGCGTAAAAAGGCGCTGGGCCTGGATCATTTGAAAATGTTCTACAAGGTCAACCCAGAGTCAGACGCCTATCTGGTTCCCCGTGATATTAAAACCATCACAAAGTCTATCATTTTCCATTGCGCTCCTGATGCTTTGTGCGTTTCCGGAGCCTCCGCAGGCAGTGAAACCAGCACAGACATTATGTCTGAGGTCCGCTCTGTTGCCGGTGATGTACCTGTGTTCTGCAACACTGGCTGTAACGCTAAAACCGCCGTGGAGAAGCTCAGTCATTCTGATGGTGCCTGCGTGGGTACTACATTTAAGAAAGATGGCAAATTTGAAAACAATGTGGACCCGGATCGTGTAGTGGAATTCATGAATATCGTGAAGGAATTCCGCAAGACCCTAGTATAAAGGGCGGTGAAGTGATTTGTCCAAGTTTTACCTGGGGATCGATATAGGAAGCTTTGAAACCAAGGGCGTCCTGGTGGACGATTCTTTTCAGGTGGTCAGGACCTGTGCAGTAAAACACATCATGGAAAATCCTGCGCCCAACTACTTTGAGCATGATGCGGAAAAGGTATGGTGGCATGACTTCTGTACGGTTTCCAAGCAACTGATTCGGGAACATGGCATCCAGGCGGAGGAAATCGCAGGTGTCGGCGCAAGTGTACTGGGCTGCGACTGCCTTCCAGTGGATGAAAATTGCAAGCCCCTTCGCAAGGCAATCCTGTACGGCATCGACGCCCGCAGTCAGAAGGAAGCGGAGTGGTTGACCCAACACTATGGGCCAGAGGGAGTTTTAGCACGATTCGGACACCCGATATGCTCAGATGACGTGGCAGCCAAGATCCTGTGGATAAAAAACCATGAACCGGAAGTCTATGAAAAAACCTTTAAATTTCTGACGGGATCGTCCTACATCACAGCAAAGCTGACCGGGAATTTTGTGATCGATCAATTTCTGGCAAAGGCGGCGTTCCGGCCACTGTATCGTGAGGACGGGACGATCAACAAAACAGAGTGTACGCTGTTTTGCAGGCCGGACCAGCTGTGTCAATGCCGTGTTGTAACAGAAATCGCAGGCACGGTCACGGAGCAGGCGGCGGCAGAAACCGGACTGAAGGCAGGAACGCCTGTGATCACTGGTACTGGCGATTCTACATCCGAGGCCGTGAGCGTAGGTATTGTGGAGCCGGGCGAGCTGATGTTTCAATTTGGATCCTCTCTCTTTTTCTATTACTGCGCCAGCCATGAAGTGAAAGACCCACGCGTCCACGGCGGAAACTATACGGTTCCCGGCACCTTCAGCGTCTCGGGCGGTACCAACGCCGCAGGAACCTTGACCCGCTGGGTGCGGGACACGCTATTTGGCGACCTTGTGAAGGAGCAGGAATCAGGCGGACGTGATGCCTATGAAGCGATGATGGACTATTTGCCTGACAGCAGTAAAGGACTGGTTTGCCTCCCCTATCTCGCAGGCGAGCGGATGCCGATCAATGATCCGAACGCAAAGGGCGTCCTGTTTGGATTGACACTGGAGCATGACCGGGGACATATTTACCGGGCAGCTCTGGAGGCAGTGGCCTGTTCCCTGACGCAGAATGTGCGGCTATTGGAGGAGGTAGGCCTTCCCGTAAGCCAGGTCATTGCGGTGGGGGGCGGGACCAAAAACTCCGCCTGGATGCAGATCGTGGCAGACGTGCTTGGAAAGCCGGTCGTAATTCCGGCCGTGACTGTTGGCGCCAGCTATGGGGACGCCCTGATGGCGGCTCTGGGCACTGGCACGCTCGCAGACTTTACTCAGTTAAAGTCCATGGTGCGGACGGAACGGACTTATCACCCCAATCCAGAACGGCACCAGGCGTATCAAACTCTGAGAGAGGTGTATGATGCGCTGTATTCCGCCACCCGGGAATTGATGTACCGCCTTTGAAAGACAAGTTGAAACAAACGCCGCGCACGCAAGCGGGCTGGGCGGTGGTATTGATGATCGGCAGCGCGCTGTGCTTCTCTCTCATGCAGCTGTGTTCATCTGTATGTGCGGAGATCCCAGCTATGGAGCAGGTCCTGATCCGGAATGTGATCAGCCTGGGACTGTATGCCTTGGTCTGGCGGCCGGGAATCTCTCCCCTGGGAACAAAAGCGCAGCAGCCAGCGTTGTTGGCGTGGTCGGTCTGCGGCTGCTTGAATGTGGTGTTTCTGTTTATGGCGGCCAAAGGAGGAGATCAGGGAAGCCTGACTATTATAGGGCGGCTTTCCGGCTTCCTGGTGGTAATTTTAGCAGCCGTTTTTTTACATGAGCGCGTTACAGGCCAACAATACATTGCAGTGCTTCTGGCAATTGCCGGAGGAATTCTGACGGTATCACCATCAGGTGATCTGGGTGGAAAACCTGTGATTCTGACCTTGGCTCTTTTGTCCTCCCTGTTCAGCGCCCTGGCTTCGATTTGTCTTGGTCTGCTGAAGAACAAGGTTCACGCGCTGACAGTGGCGATCCATTTTTCAGTTGTCAGCTTGGTCATTTCGCTTCCGTTTCTGTTCTGGGACTGCGTCTGGCCCACAGGGACACAGTGGTTGGCATTGATCGGAATCGGTGTGTTCGGAGGACTTGGCCAGATGACACAAATGTGGGCCTTCGAGCGGGCTCCAGTAGGCGAAATCAACGTCTATGGCTATTCAGGCATTTTATTCTCCATGTTGCTGGGGTGGATTTTTTTCGGGGAGCGGGTCACATGGTCCGGGGCTTTGGGCGGAGGCTTGGTGCTGGCCGCCGGACTCTGGAGTTACCTCACAGTTGGAAAAATGCATCCTACGAAAAGATAGAGGAGGAATTCTTTATGACACCAAGACTCCAAAAAGTACTGGATTATATTCAGGAGCATCAACAGGAATACATTGATATGCTGCTGGAATTATGCCGTCAGCCCAGTCTGGCTGGGACTGGAGAAGGCATCCCTGAGATGATCGAGCTGGTACAAAAGAAAATGCGCAGTGTGGGCGTGGAGCCTACACTGATCCCCACAGATGGAAATCCTGTGATCTATGCGGAAATCAAAGGAGAGAGCGACCGGACATACGGCTGCTACGACCACTACGATGTACAGCCGGTGGATCCGATCGAACTGTGGGATTCCGACCCCTTTGCCGCCGAGATCAGAGACGGCGTGATCTATGCCAGAGGTGTGGCAGATAACAAGGATGGCTTGGCTACACGGCTGTGCGCTATCGATGCATGGATGAAAACCTATGGGAAACTTCCCTGCAATGTGAAGCTGATTTTTGAAGGCGAGGAGGAAATTGGCTCTCCAAACCTGGAGCCGTTTGCAAAGGCACATCCGGAACTGCTGGAATGTGACGGCTATGTCTGGGAGGGCGGCGAAAAAGAGGAAGGCGGGCCATGCGAGGTCACAATGGGCG
>OWJB01000499.1_pt1 | contig 17711 bp, 13 predicted proteins | sample 1732861 | NCBI WGS metagenome assembly OWJB01 (sample SAMN05065762, study PRJEB22554) | human gut metagenome | biome: ENVO:2100002; feature: ENVO:00000062; material: ENVO:00002003 | host: Homo sapiens | place: USA
CCTACGACGGTTTGGATCGCAACCGCTACGCCCAGGAGAACAAGGAGATTTACCGCCAGAAGGCCGCCGAGAAAAACGGGCAGCAGGAAACGACGGCCTCCGAGCGGCAGTCCACGCTCACGATTCACCGGACGATCCTCAAAGCCCCCGTGCCCAAAGAGGCTTATGAGCAGTGGACGGAGGCGGTGAACGACCCCTCCAAGCGGGCGGATGTCAAGGCTTTCTACATCAAGGGCATGGTCAAGGACGGGCAGGGCGAGCCGTTCAACGCCTGGGTCAGGCCCAACTTCGAGCGCAACAAGATGGATTTCTTCCGCTGGAATCCCGACCGTGCGAAACGGCAGGGGGCGGAGGTCAAGCCCGCCGGCGAGAGCCGCACGCAGGTCGCCGTCAATTCCGAGGGCAAGACCGTCGAGGCGGTCAAGGGCGTGAAAGAACCCCTGAAGCAGGGACAGCAGCAGCCGACCCCGGCGCAGAAGAAGAACTACCGCAGCAGCAAAAAGAGTACCTCCAAAGGCATCAAGGCGTAGCGTATGAAATGGTTTTACGTGCTGGCCGGGGCCTTGCTGCTCCTGAACGCGGTGCTGGCCGCCTTGTACCTGCGGGCGGGCAAGCGCCTCCCGCCGGAAGAGGCGGACGACGAACGGCGGTATTACGACGGGAACGGCAACCATGTCTATTACGACCGCCGCCTGATCGCCCGCCTGGAAAAAGAGAAACAAGAACAAGAAAACAACCACTGAAAAAATCCGAATTATCATGCAAGTAATTATCGCAGAAAAACCCTCGGTGGCGCGTGAGATCGCCGCCATCGTGGGAGCCACGAACCGCAAAGACGGTTTTATCGAGGGAAACGGCTACGCCGTCACCTGGGCCTTCGGCCACCTGGTCAGTCTGGCGATGCCCCAACAGTACGGCATCGCGGGTTTCCGCCGGGAGAACCTGCCCATCCTGCCCCCGTCGTTCATCCTCCTGCCCCGGCAAGTCCGCGAGGGCAAGGAGTACAAGGCCGACCCGGGCGTCGTGAAACAACTCGGCATCCTCCGGGAGCTGTTCGGCATGGCCGAACGCATCATCGTGGCGACCGACGCGGGCCGCGAAGGGGAGCTGATCTTCCGCTACATCTACTCTTACCTGGAGTGCCGCACGCCTTTCGTGCGGTTGTGGATCAGCAGCCTGACCGACCGGGCCATCCGCGAGGGGGTGCAGCAGCTCCGCCCCGGGCAGGAGTACGACAACCTCTACCTCTCGGCCAAAGCCCGCAGCGAGGCCGACTGGGTCGTCGGCATCAACGCCTCTCAGGCGCTCGCCGTGGCCGCCGGTCGGGGCGTGTGGTCGCTCGGACGGGTGCAGACCCCCACGCTGGCGATCATCTGCTCGCGTTACCTGGAGAACAAGGCGTTCAAGCCCGCCACCTACTTCCGGCTGAAGCTCTCCACGGCAAAGGGGGCCACGGCGTTCGTCGTCCTCTCCTCGGAGAAGTTCGACGGCAGGGACAAGGCGGAGGCAGTCCGCGCCGAGGTCGTCGGCGCCGGAACGGTGCGGGTCATAAGCGTCGAGCGTAAGGAGGCCAGGGAACAGCCGCCCCTCTTGTACGACCTGACGACACTCCAGAAGGAGGCCAACAGCCGGCACGGCTTCCCGGCAGAAAAGACGCTCGACATCGCCCAGGCGCTCTACGAGCGGAAGTTCATCACCTATCCCCGTACCGGCTCGCGCTATATCTCGGAGGACGTGGCGGAGGAGATCCCCGCCCTTGTGGGGAACATGAAGCGCTATCCCCGTTTCGCGGAGTATGCCGGCGGGATGGACACGGCAGCCCCCTCGCGCCGCTGCGTGGACAACGGGAAGATCACCGACCACCACGCGCTGCTGCCCACCGAGAACCTCCCCGCCGAACTCGATGCCGACCAGCGCACCGTCTACGAGATGATCGCGGGGCGGATGCTCGAAGCCTTCTCCGGAGTCTGCGTGAAAGAGAACACCTCCCTGACGCTGCAATGCGCGGGGCACGGCTTCACGGCCCGCGGCAGCATCATCGTCGATAAGGGCTGGCGGGCCGTCATGAACGATCCCGCCGAGGAGAAAGAGGAGGAGGACACGACTCTCGTTCCCGACATCGTGCAGGGCGACGAGCTGCCCGTCAGGGGATGCGACACGGAGCAGAAGCAGACCCGCCCGCGCCCCCTTCACACGGAGTCGAGCCTGCTGGCGGCGATGGAAACCGCCGGACGCGAGCTCTCCGACGAGGCCGAGCGCGAGGCGATGAAGGATGCCGGTATCGGTACTCCGGCGACACGTGCCGCCATCATCGAAACGCTCTTTTCCCGCGAGTATATCAGGCGGGAGAAAAAGTCGCTCGTGCCCACGGACAAGGGGCTGGCCGTGTACGCCGTGGTCAGGGACAAGAAGATCGCCGACGTCGCCATGACGGGCGGCTGGGAGCTGGCCCTCTCGAAGATCGCTACCGGGGAGATGGACGCCCCGACGTTCCACCGGGGTATCGAGGTCTTCGCCACGCAGATCGCCAAAGAACTGCTGGAAGCCGAGATCGAGGGCGCGGAGCGCGGCGGCGCCGCCTGCCCGCGTTGCGGCAGCCCCGTGGTATTCTATCCCAAGCTGGCCAAGTGCCAGAATCCCGACTGCGGGCTGGCCGTATGGCGTACCGTGGCCCGCAAGGAGCTGACCGACGGCCAGCTCTCCGAGCTGCTGACCAAAGGCAAGACCGGCACGATCCGGGGTTTCGCCAAAAGCGGAGGCGGGACGTTCGACGCGGCCCTCGCGCTCGACGACCGATTCAAGACCTCGTTCGTTTTCGAGCCGCGCAATACTCCCAAGCAGGGAAAGAGGAACAAACGGAAATAATCGTTACCTTTGCCACTGAAAAAGACTTGTCATAACGAGATATATACTTGTTTGATAAGGATTTTTTCAGTGGTCGGCGCTTCGGGTGGGAACCCGGGGCGCCTTTCTCTTCCCCGATTATCAAACGACCACTAAAAAATCCGAATCATGCCAGACAAGCAACACCATACCCCCACGGGGGAATTGTCCTACTACGGACTTTCGTTACTGTCCTACCTCAAGGACAGCCACCCGGCGCTTGCCGCCGACGGGGAGTTCATCGCCGGACGTGCCGACAGCGCCGCCGAAGCGTACAGCCGGGCGATCCGCTCGGGACGCAACCACATCGAGGCCGAAGAAGCGGCCCGCGAGGAACTCTTCCGGGGACTGCATTTCTCACCCTACAACACGCTGGTACACATCCTCTGGAGGGAGTTCGAGACGGAGATACCCGAAGAGGCCGCCCGGCAGGCGGCCCTGCGCCTGCTGCCGCTCTGCCGCGGGGTGCTGGACAAGTACGACCTCCGGGACGACTTCGCCGGCACGCCCGACTACGAATCGCTATACACCGAACTGACGGGAACCGTCCAAATACTCCTCGAAGATGGCCTTCAATAAGAAAACCCACCTCCGCCGGAACATCGACGCGCTGAAGACGGCCTTCACACTCGAAAGGGAACGGCGTGCGCCGACCCCGGAAGAGGAAAGGGTACTCGACGCGTACAGCGGTTTCGGCGCCATAAAGGAGGTGCTGGAGGCCCCGTCCGGGAAGCCGGACAAGGAGGGCATGGCGGCTCTCGTGGCCGAGCTGCACGAGGTCGTCCGGGCGAACACCCCCGACGAGCGGGAATACAAGCGCTACATGGACGGGATCAAGAACTCCGTCCTGACGGCGTTTTACACGCCCCCGAAGGTGGCCGACGCCATCGTGGAGGCGGTATGGAACACGGGGGCCGCTCCCCGGCGCATCCTCGACCCCAGTGCCGGGACGGGCGTCTTCGTCCGGGCCGTCGATTTCCACGACCCCCACGCGGAGATCACCTGCTTCGAGAAAGACCCCGCCACGGGGCTGATCCTGAAACACCTGCATCCCGACAAACGGGTGCGGGTGCAAGGCTTCGAGCGCATCGAACCCAAATACGCCGGCTACTACGACGTGGCCGTGAGCAACATCCCTTTCGGGGACGTGTCGCTCTTCGACCCGTTCTTCTCCACCCATACCGACCCCGTGCGGCGGCAAGGCACGCGGGCGCTGCACAACTATTTTTTCATGAAGTCCGTCGATATGGTGCGTGAGGGCGGCCTGGTGGCCTTCATCACCTCGCAGGGGGTGTTGAACGCCGAGCAGGGACGCCCCGTGCGCGAGTGGCTGATGAACCGCTGCCGGCCCGTATCGGCCGTGCGGCTGCCCAACAACCTCTTCGCAGACCACGCGGGAACGGAAGTCGGCAGCGACCTGGTTATCCTGCAAAAGAGAGCCGCCACGGGGGAACTCTCCGAGCGGCAGCGGGACTTCATCGAATCCCGCAAGCTGTCGAACGGGATCACGGTAAACAACCTTTTCCAGTCGTTCGACCGGGTGATTCACACCGAGGCCAAAGTGGGCAAAGACCCCTACGGCAAACCGGCGATGGAGTTTACCCACGCGGAGGGCGTGGACGGCATCGACCGGGAGCTGCGGCGTATGCTCTCGGAGGACTTCGGCCGACATTTCGACGAGAGCTATTACCTGGAACATACGCCCGAACAGAGGCTCGAAACGCACAGTCAGGAACAGCCCCGCCGGGCGGAACGGCAGCGGGCCGAGCGGCACGAACCGCGCCTTGCCGGGGAGATCATCAAGGAGATACTGGCCGATGCCCGCGGCCTTCGAGAGCAGCGCGAAGAGGAGGAGAAACGCTACGCCGTCGCCGAAATGGCGGCGCAGGGCTACCGCCTCGATACCGAAACCGGGGAACTTACCCACATCGGGGAGAATCCCGAACAGGCGTTGTCGGAACCGGCCGCCGCACCCACGGGGGAGCCGACCGAGAAGGATCTGGCCGACTTCGGGGCCTGGTCGAAAGAGCGGGAGAACCGCTTGTGGGAGCAGCACCCGCCGCGGCCCGAGGATTTCGGACTAACGGATACTCCCGTACAGGCCGTGGCCGAAGCGGTGGAGGCAAAACCGCAGGACGGGTTCGCCGGGTCGCTTTTCGACACGGTGGAAACAGCGGCTCCCGTGCCCGCCGCCCAATCCGCCGAACCGGTAAACGTGCAGCAGGAGCCGCTGCTGACGCTTTACGATCTGTTCGGCTTTACCGCCGAGGAGCGGCGGCAGGCCGAACTCGGCGTGTCCGGGAAAAAGAACCGACGCCGGGGAGCGAAACGGAAAGCTCCGCGCCAGCCGTCGCTCTTCCCGCCGACCGCCCCGCAAGAGATCCGGCAGGCGGAGACCCCGAAAACGACGCCCCCGGAGCATGACCCCGAAGCCTTGTACGCCTCCCTGAACTGGGAGGACAACCCGCCGATCAACGGGTTCTACGAGATGATGATGTCGCTCACCCCGCAACGGCGGGCGGAACTGCGGCAGCAGAGCGCCCGGGAGCAGGCCGCCCCGGAACAGCGGGAGCGGCAGGCGGCACGCCCCGAACACCCCGCGACAGAGGCCCCGGAAGGCAAACGCGGGCAAAAGGCCGGCACGACACGCGCGGGCGGTCTGTTCGACACTCCGGCCGATCCCGCGGAAGAGACGCCGCCGACACGGGAAGTAGATACGACACCCCGCCCGTTCAAGGGGGAGGTCGCCGACTATTTCCGCGAGGGGACGCTCGTCACGGACGGGGAAAACCGGGTGGGCTACCTGCGGGGCCTGGCCTCCCTGCAACCCATGTTCCACCCGCTGGCGCTCACGCCCGGGCAGGGGGTGAAAGCCTCCATGTATATCGAGATACGCGATACCTATTTCCACCTTTACGGCAACGAGGCGGAAACGCTGACGGCGAACCCCGCGCTGCGGGAGATGCTCAACCGCCTTTACGACGGCTTTACCGAACGCTTCGGGCAGCTCAACGACAAGCGCAACCTCGACCTGATCAAGATGGACGCGCGGGGGACGGAGATCCTCTCGCTGGAGCGTTACATCGACGGCAAGGCACGCAAGGCCGACATCTTCGACCGCCCCGTGGCTTTCAATCCCGACGAGATCACGCACGCCGCCGATGCCTCCGAGGCCCTCGTGGCGAGCCTGAACAAGTACGGCCGGGTAGAGCCGCACTACATGGCATCGCTCACGGGAGCCACCGTGGAGGGGATACTCCGGGAGCTGCAAGGGCGTGTCTACTACAACCCGGAAACGGACGGCTACGAGGTGGCCGACAAGTTCATCGCCGGCAACGTCATCGGGAAGGCCGACCGGATCGAGGCGTTCCTGCGGGAGCATCCCGACCACATCCCGGCCCGGGAATCGCTGGAGGCGCTGCGCGAGGCTACGCCCAAGCCCATCGCCTTCGACGACCTGGACTTCAACCTGGGCGAACGGTGGATTCCCAAAGGCGTCTACGAGCGTTTCGCCTCCTCGCTCTTCGACACGGAGGTCAAGATCTCCTTTGCCACCAACCTGGACGAGTACGGCGTCAAGGCGGCGGCGACGAACGTGAAAATTACGGAGCAGTATGCCGTCAGCGCGCAGAGCCGCAAGTACAACGGGCTGCACCTGCTGAAACACGCCCTGCAAAACACCTCGCCCGACATCACCAAGACCGTCCTTAGGTGGGTGGACGGCGAACGCCGGGAGGTCAAGGTGCGCGACGGGGAGGCCATACAGCTCGCCAACAGCAAGATCGACGAGATACGCGGCGCTTTTCCCGAGTGGCTGCGCGAGCAGTCGTCCGACTTCAAAGACCGCCTGACAGACCTCTATAACCGCACCTTCAACTGCTACGTGCGCCCGAAGTACAACGGGGCGCACCAGACATTTCCCGACCTCGACCTCAAGGGACTGGGTATCGACGGCCTGTACGGCAGCCAGAAGGACGCGATATGGATGGACAAGCTGCTCGGCGGCGGGATCATCGACCACGAGGTAGGCGGCGGAAAGACCCTAATCATGTGCTGCGGGGCCTACGAGAAGAAGCGCCTCGGGCTGGCCAACAAACCCATGATTATCGGTCTGAAAGCCAACATCCACGAAATAGCCCGGACGTTCTGCACCGTTTACCCGATGGCCAAAGTCCTCTACCCGGGCAAGGAGGACTTCACGCCCAAAAAGCGCGAGCGGATATTCCGCGAGATACGCAACAACGACTGGGACGCCGTGATCCTCTCGCACGAGCAGTTCGGGATGATACCCCAGTCCCCGGAGATCCAGCAGGAGATATTGCAGTCCGAGCTGGACAGCGTGGAGGAGAACCTCGCGGTGCTTCAGGCGCAGGGCAAGGAGGTCTCCCGCGCCATGCTGAAAGGGTGTCAGAAACGCAAGGCCAACTTAGAGGCCAAGTTGCAGAAGGTGGCGCACGTCCTGGAAACACGCAAGGACGACGCGGTGGATTTCCGCCTTATGGGGATCGACCACCTCTACGTGGACGAATCGCACAAATTCAAGAACCTGACCTTCACGACCCGCCACGACCGCGTGGCGGGCCTGGGAAACCCCGACGGGTCGCAGCGGGCGCTCAATATGCTTTTCGCGCTGCGCACCATCCAGCAGCGCACGGGCCGCGACCTGGGGGCGACGTTCCTCTCGGGCACGACCATCTCCAACTCGCTCACGGAGCTGTACCTGCTTTTCAAGTACCTGCGCCCGCGAGAGCTGGAGCGGCAGAATATCCGCACCTTCGACGCCTGGGCGGCGATCTTCGCCAAGAAGAACATCGACTACGAGTTCTCCGTGACCAACGAGGTCGTGCAGAAAGAGCGTTTCCGGTACTTCATCAAGGTTCCCGAGCTGGCCCTCTTCTACGCCGAGATCACCGACTACCGCTCGGCGGAGGATATAGGGATCGACCGCCCGGAGAAGAACGAGATACTGCACAGCATCCCGCCGACACCCGAGCAGACGGAGTTCATCGAGCGGCTGGTACAGTTCGCCAAATCGGGCGACGCCACCCTGCTGGGGCGACTGCCGCTCTCGCAGCGGGAGGAGAAGGCCAAAATGCTCATCGCCACCGACTACGCCCGCAAGATGGCCCTCGATATGCGCATGATAGACCCCGATCTGTACAGCGACCACGTGGACAACAAGGCCAGCCATTGCGCCCGCATGATCGCCAACTACTACCGCCGCTACGACGAACAGAAAGGCACGCAGTTCGTCTTCTCCGACCTGGGAACCTACAAGCCCGGCGCCGAGTGGAACGTCTACACCGAGATACGGCGCAAGCTCGCGGAGGATTACGGCATCCCCCCAAGCGAGGTGCGCTTCATCCAGGAGGCGACCTCGGAGAAGGCGCGCAAGGAGATGATCGCCGGCATGAACGCCGGGAGAATCCGCGTGCTGTTCGGTTCTACCGAGATGCTCGGGACGGGCGTGAACGCCCAGAGGCGGTGCGTGGCGATACACCACCTCGACTGCCCCTGGCGCCCCAGCGACCTGGAGCAGCGCGACGGGCGGGGAATACGCACCGGAAACGAGATCGCCAAGTTCCATGCCGGCAACAAGGTGGACGTGATCCTCTACGCCGTCGAGAAGTCGCTCGACGCCTACAAGTTCGGGCTGCTGCACAACAAGCAGCTCTTTATCCGGCAGCTCAAGACCAACAGCATGGGCAGCCGTACCATCGACGAGGGAGGCATCGACGAGCAGAGCGGCATGAACTTCTCCGAGTACGTCGCCGCGCTCTCGGGAAATACCGACCTGCTGGACAAGGCACGACTGGAAAAGAAGATCGCCACGCTCGAAAGCGAACGACAGGCGTTCGTGCGCGGCAAGTCGTCGAGCCGCTACAAGCTGGAGCAGGTCACGGAGAAGATGGAACGGAACGACGACCTGATACGGCGTATCGGCAAGGATCTGGAGCATTTCAAGACCCGGGTCGAGTTCAACGAGGACGGCTCGTACCGCAATCCCGTGAAATTGAACGGGCTGGAAACCTCCGACCCCAAGCTCGTCGGGAAGCAGCTCAACCGCATCGCCGAAACGGCACGCACCCACGACAGGCTGGAGCCTATCGGAAGCCTCTACGGCTTCGAGCTGCTCGTGCAGAGCGAAACGACCGAGAAAGACGGCCTCGACATGGTGCAGAACCGTTTTTATGCCCGGGGGGAAGGGGATTATCTCTACCAGTACAACTACGGGAATATCGCCTCCGACCCGCGACTGGCGGCGATGAATTTCATACACGCCCTGGTCAGCATCGAACCCACGCTGGAGAAGTTCCGGCAGAAGAACGAGGAGCTGGCGAAGGATGTTCCCGTCCTGCGCGAGGTGGTGGAGAGCACCTGGCGCAAGGAACCCGAACTGGCGGCCCTGAAAGCCGACCTGACAGAGATAGACCGCAAGATACGGGAGAGCCTCAAAGCCATCGAGGTCGGCGAGGGAAAGGACGCCGAAGAAGAGGACAGCGCCGTGCGGCAGGAACAGCACGACACGGCGGAGGCTCCACGGCAGGAAAGCGGCACGCCGGCACATATCCCGTCGCGCCTGCGGCAGATCGCCGACGCCTCCGCAGGCCGTATCGTGATCGCGGGCGTGGGCAGCCCGCCCTCCAGCGAGAACGGCCCCGCAAAGAAAGGGATCAAGATGTAAACGAAAAGCCGGCGGGAATCTGCACTTCCGCCGGCTTTTTTCATCTACCCGTTACACGGGTCATTCCTCCTGCAAGAGCGTTTTCAGCTCCTCCCGCGTGGGGAGGTAGGTCATATACTGGGCGGCGAAGACCTGCTTCTCGTCTTCGGGCAGCGTGTAACGGACGACCGCGTCGTTTTTCTCCGCGCAGAGGACGATGCCCACGGGCGGGTTATCCCCGGGGTTCATCAATTCGCGGGTGTAGTAATTGACGTACATCTGCATCTGACCCAAATCCTGGTGCGTCAGCTCCCCGGATTTCAGGTCTATTAAAACGAAACAGCGGGCGAAATAGTTGTAAAACACAAGGTCGATATAGAAATGCTTGTCGTCGAACGAGATGCGCTTCTGCCGGGCGACGAAGGCGAAGCCCCGGCCGAGTTCGAGCATCAGGCGCTGCAAGCGGCTGATGAGCAGTTGTTCCAGGTCGGTTTCCAGGAAGTGTTCGCCCTGCGGGATGCCGAGGAACTCCAGGATATAAGGGTCGCGGATGATCTCTTTGGGTTCGACGCGCCCGGGTTCGGCGCGGGAGATCTCCTCCCGCACGGCCTCCTTGTCGCGGCTGGCCAGCAGGCGCTCGTAGAAAAGCGTGTTGATCTGGCGGTCGAGCTGCCGGACGCTCCAGTTTTCCTTGACACACTCGCGCAGGTAAAAATCCCGGGCCGCCTCGCCCGACACTTTCAGTAGGGTGCGGCAATGCGACCAGCTCAATTTGTCACACAGCGTGTGATATTTCGGGTAGCACTGGTAAAACTGCCTCATGTACCGCAGGTTGGTGGCCGTGAACCCGTTTCCGAACTCCGCCACGAGCCGCCTGGAAAGGGTGTTGATGACGGCCTGCCCGTATCCGGCGCGGCCGGTTCCCTGCTGTTCGTACTCCACGATGTATTTCCCCACCTGCCAGTAGGCCCTGACGAGCGTCGAATTGACGTGGTGCACCACTTTCGCACGCGCCTCCTGCAAGATATGGCGCACGTTGTGCAACAACTCCTCCTCGCCCTTGCCGGCGGGATGTATCCTATCGGTTTCTTTCATACTTTCATCATATCGGATTATGGTACAAACATACTGATTTTACGGCGAATATCGAGCGGTCACAACGCTCTCCCGGGCCTTATTCCACGTATCTCCGCGTTTTGCCACGGCGTCGGACGCGCACCGCTACCCGGAGCCGCCCGCGCGATCCTTTTTCAGCTTGCGGAAATTGCTGAAGTTGCGCTCGATAAACCGCAGCACGTCCGATTCCCGGTAGAAGGTCTTGTGGTAGATCATCTCGTAGGGCAGCTCTCCCGAGGTGCGGTAGCGCTGGAGCGTGCGCTTGCTGATATTGAGCATACGGCACAGGTCGTAGTTGTCCAGCAGACGATCCCCGTCCGGCAGGATGGAAAGCGGCTGCTCCACCTCATCGGCGCACAGCTTCTCGATCCGCTCCAGCCGCTCCGTGAGCCGCTGCATCCACCCGTCGAAATATTCCTTGTCCAGAAACATGGCTTACTCCTTTGATGTTTTCTTACGCCGTACCGAGCGCTCCTTCAACACGCGGCGGATCTCCGTGAGGGAATAGTACAGCTTCCGGTTGATAGCCGAGTAGGTGATCACACGATCCGAGCGGAGGCGTTGCAGGGTGCGCCCGCTGATACCCAGGTAACGGCACACTTGCTCGCCGTCCATCCACTCGCCGCCGATATACTCCTCGTTCTGTACGCGCTCCTTTTCAGGGAGCGAGGCGATTGCCGCCTCTATTTTCTCTATACGCCCGACAAGCTCGTTATAGGCTTGCGAACCGACCACTATAATCTTCATACGCCTTTGTTTTTTAGTTCGTTACAAAGTTCGGGCTTAAACGGACAGCTTAAAACGAGGTCAGTACGACTTTTTTTTGAGAATTTACAAGAAGCTGGTTTTCAACGGTTCATGCCGGACGGATAGCGGAGAGATACAGCCGGAATCCATAGCGAATACTCGGCGTTTTCAACGGCAGAAGCACGATAAGGGGGTATAGCACGGTCGCAGTGTGCAATACGAAACGAAACACCCGTATCCGCCCCTCATACGGGTGTGAATACGGGTGTTCGCGGAGTGTGACGAGGGAAGTACGACCTCGTATTTTTGCCTGAATAAAATGCTGATTGTTATTGTATTGCAAAATAAAGGTGACGTCCGTGAGGCGAGTTTTACTCGGAATCGTTGTTTTTCTTGTTTCGCCGCCACGTCTGCATCCGTTTGAGCAGGGCCTCTTTCGCCTTGTCGAGCCACGGCGTCGGGTTATTGCGGATTTTCATGTCGCAGAACGTCCTCGAAAGGTTCATGTCGAGATGCACGTTGAAGGCGTTGGCGATGTAGATCGCCAGCTGCGTCAGGGGTACGTTGCCGAAACAACCCTTGCTGTCGAGCAGGTAGATCAGTTCCGTCAGATCCGTCTTCGAGTCCTGCCACGTCGGGCGTACCTCCGGCAGCGGCAGAGCCATGTTCCGGTGGTTCGTGTTCTCCAGCGATTCCAACTCGCCCATCAGGTAGACGGACAACATATCGTTGGCCAGGATCTTCGCCACCTTGAAATCCGCGTTGGTCGAAAACTGCGGGTCGAGCTCGTAGTAGAATGTTTCGAGGTATTGCTCCGTGTCGGTCTGCCCGCGCAGGAAGTAAAGGCTGTCCAGGTGCGTGGCCCCGCTGCGGAAATAGCGGATAAAGTCGAGGCGCTTCTGCGTGTAGGCGTTGATGGCCCGGACATGGGCGTCCAGGTACTCCCGTTGTGCCCCGACACTGCCCACCGGACGGTTCATCTCGATGTTGTAGAGCTTGCGGTAATAGATCAAACGGCAGAAAAGACGGGGCTTGATTTCCTTGAAGAAGGAGATCTCCTCATCATCGCTCAGAAAGTGGTAGCCGATGATATATTGTTTCAAACGGTCGAACGCTTCTCCCAGGACACGTGACGCTTCAAGCGACTTTTTCAACACGTCGGTGTCCTGCGATTCAATGCGTTCGATACTCCGCAGGACTTCACGGTTCAATTTCTCTATAAATGCAATCATAATCCGTCTTGTTACTTTTGCCTCTAAAGGTAGCGAATCGGAAAGCCGGCGAATTACGATTTTTATCTTTCTATTCGTATTTTTATCACGTTGTCGATTTTTGTATCAGACACGGCCTTCCTTGCGGATAGAAGCCGGATTGCCGCCCATGTTCCGCTTGCAGAAGTCCGTGAAATAGGACTGGGCGGAGAAACCGCACATATAGGCGATCTCCTGCAACGTGTAGTGCGTTGTCCGCAGCAAATCCCCGATGCGCTCGATACGGCGCTCGCGCAGCCACGAAGAGGCGGAACAGCCGAAAACCTGCTGGAAATGCCGCCGGAAGGAGATCGTGCTGGCGTAACCGCACAGCCCGGCGAGTTCCGTGACATTATTCGAGGTCAGGTAATTGGATTTGACGCGGGAGATGAACTCGTAATCGTTGCCCAGGTGCAACAACTCCTCGAACTCCTCGACGTCGGCCGGAGTGAGCCGTTCATAGGAGGCATCGAGCATTTTCAACGTCACTTTAGCGTTACATTCGACGGGCATACCCAACGCCTTACGGGCCTCACGCAGGTAGTTTTTAAGCCGGAACCGCAACGTGTCATGGTGCGGGCAGGAACTCTGCGACAGGATCATGCAGACCTCCCGCAGCTCATCGACACGGCAGAAGCCGCAATACCACGTGACAAGACGCTCCACATAGCGAACGGCGAAAAGCTCCTCCGAGAGCATCAGCAGTAGCAGGAACGGGGTGAAATCCTTGTATTCCCCCGTTATGGGACGGGGAGCCTCGTCGAGCCGCGAGGCGATACCGCGCATCAGCGGGGCATCCCCCGAGAACGCTTTTACTTGTTCGGCACTGCGGGCATAATCCCGGTAACGCGACACGGCCACCGACAAAGAGCTGAACTTCGCAGCGTGGATTCCTTCCATGAAGAAAGGATGCAGGGTATTATAAACGGATAGATCGGTTTGCATAAGTCATTTCTATAAACGGAGCCGCACCCCTTGTGGCCAGAAGCTCCGCATATCGCTACTTATGAACCCGTTGGAATACGGCACGAATCCTTATTGCAAATATATCGCATCCGGTAATCCGGGACAAATATCAAAGGGTAAAAATCAAAATAAACGCTGTTATTTTTTGATTTTTACCCGTAATAACCTTATATTTGCAATCGAATAAGAGTTGTTTGACAGCATGAGAATATAGTGTATCAAAGCACTTTACCAGTTTCTTATCCATTGCCCGTTCTCATGCGAGATTCTTTTAATCTACTCGTAGTCAATTAAATATCCTCAGACTACATCAAAGATAGAAAAGAAGTCTATATAATTAACTACCGAGTTCTAGGTATTGTTGCTGTAAGAATCTGTTTTTAACATTTGTTATTTTGCCAATGTTACAGATGGAATTCGTCTGCATCTTTCCATACCGGGAACTTCTCTCTGAATTGGTTGAGAGTGTTCAGATTAAGACTCACAGTAGCTATTCCTTCCTTTTCATCTGGAAATGAGCCGATTTCTTCTCCGAAAGCAGAATAAACTTTGCTTCCTCCATTATATGTAAGCTGATATCCGTCTATGCCCACTCTGTTGACACCGCATACATAGCATTGATTTTCCAAAGCACGCGCCCGGAGCAGAGTGTCCCAGACCAGACGGCGGGGGATAGGCCAGTTGGCTACATATATTAAAAGGTCGTACTCGTTGTTTACGTTCCGGCTCCATACGGGAAAACGGAGATCATAGCAAACCAACAGGCAGATATTCCATCCACGATAGGGGATGATAAGTCGTTTATCACCGGCCGAAAAATGTTCTGCTTCCCTTCCCATACGAAACAGGTGACGTTTGTCATAATAGAATTCTTCTCCTTCCGGTGTCAGGAAGAAGGCCCGATTATAGAACTGGTCGTTCTCAGTTGCTATATAACTTCCACAAATGGCTAGTTGAAATTGGGCAGCCCATTGTTTGAGTGTTGTAATGGTTGCTCCGGAGTTCGGCTCTGCCAGCATTTTACTCTGCATACTGAATCCGGTGGAAAACATCTCCGGTAAAACAACAATCTCCGTTATTCCACGAAGACTTTGCAGCTTTTCGTGGAGTAAACGGAGATTTTCTTGTTTATTTTCCCAAACAATATCGGTTTGTATGATGGAAATACGGATAGACTCCATACTAACTAAGTATTAGGTTTTAAGTATTAAGTATTATACCATGCGCTCAAATATGTATGTTGTAAGCTACGATTAATACTTAATACTGGATACTTAATAACTGAATTTAAAGCTCTCCAAGAGCAAAATTCTCCGGATGTTTTCCTTTGAAATCCTTGAAATAAAGTTTGATTTCTTTCATGTCCTTATTAATATCTCCTGACGGCATGATGGCTTTCGTTGCAGAGATTGTTTTCTTGCTGTAATCAATACCAATCAGGACGATAGGAACCTGGGCTTTCAAGGCTATAAAATAAAAGCCTTTTTTCCAGTTTGGATTCGCTTTGCGGGTTCCCTCGGGAGTGATAGCCAAATTAAACTTTTTATATTCAGCAAAATTATGAACCATCTGATCTACTAGCGAAGTTTTTCGACCGCGATCAACGGGAATTCCGCCAACTGCCCTGAAAAAAACGCCAAGCGGAAAGAAAAACCATTCTTTTTTCATCATGAAACTTGTCTTACGGCCTATAGCACCATAAAATAGTTTTCCAATAAATAAATCAAGGTTTGTTGTGTGTGGAGCGGCACATATCACGCATTTATCATAATTAGGTACCGTAACGTTTGTCTTCCACCCTAACAGGCGGTAATAGATAAAGCTATAAATTGCTTTTTTCATTTCTGCTTTTAGTTCAATTTTCCGATAGCTTCAATAATCTCGTTAATCTTTGCATTAAAGTCTGCACGGAATTTCTTATAAAAACCTTTCACGTTGCCCGGTTCTGTGTGGCTGATACGAGTAACAAACTCATCCTGCATTTTCAGTACCTCTGCCATCAGTTCATCAGCTTTCGCTTTGTTTGTGCCGGGGATGAACATGCTGTTGATTAAACACTCGGTGAATAATTCTCCTGCGATATAGTTTACGTTCTTTTTGAGTTCTCTTCTACTTGCCATAATCTTTATATTTAATGGTGAATAATAAAAAAAATACTTGCGGTAAAGATAGGCACTTTCTTTGATTTGGGCGAATAATGGCGGGAAAAAATGAAAAGTAAGAGGCTTTTAATATCTTTTATATGTATATAAACAAAAGCCGGTTAACTGCTTAAAACAGCTGACCGGCTTTGACTACTAAATTACTTTCCTAACAAAGTTATCTAACTTACTGTGGAGTCCCAAAAGCTGCAAACTCGTAAATACCATCTGCCCACATGGCAGAATTGCCTTTATGTACGTTCACAACACCGTATACTCTCAAACGCAAATATCTGTAAGATGCAGGATCTTCAATGTTTAAGATCAGAAATCCTACTTGCCAGTTTTGTCTACCATCCACAAGCATTTTATAACTCTTTCCATCTGTACTTCCTTCAATCGTATATTTGTAGGCAGCTTCAGAACCATTGACCAGTCTTGTAGAAAGGTTAATCTCTGAAATATTTGCTTCTTTTTGCATGTCTATAATAAACATGTAAGGTACGCCTGTAGGTGCATTCGAACTTTTCTGGAAATAAGCTGAAGAATCCAGATCGGCTCCGTCAATGATACAATCAGCTTTGATTCCTTTCACACCAGGAACCATAGCTTTCACAGTGGTGTTTAATGTCAGATTTTTGCCATTCTGTATAGGTATGAGTCCATATTGCTCATTAAATTCCACATATCTGTAATAATCCATCGAAGCATATCCTTTATTGAATGCAGCGATAGAAATTCTCGGGAAATTACCATCTGGAGTTTTATATTTCCGTTGTGCTCCCCAGTGGTAACTCCATACTCCACAGGTGTTTTTTACCATACTGATTCTGTTGAACTGGGCGTCGAAAGTTGTATTATTGCCGATTTCTCTTACTGGCGTCCATTCACCTGCTAAATCTGATGAAGCTGTATATACAGTTTGACTGGGGTACCATCCGGAAGCTTTTGAACTGAAAAAATAATATTCTCCGTCTCTTTTAATAATAGCAGGAGTTTCTCTGTGCAGCCCTTTGCATATTGTATTGACTAATGCAACAGGCTTAGTCCAAGACTCATCTAATTTATAGATGTTTATGTCCTTATTTGTATTGGTGGCAGACAGAAGGTATGCTGTATTATCGTCATCTATGAAAAGTGACTGGTCTCTTGAGTCATGTCCCAATGGCCGTTCCATTGTACCCACTTCCAGTTTGCCTTTTGGAGTGATTTGTGCCAGATAAATCTTGGCTGCAACATAACCGCTTTGATCCTCATAATGTGAAGATAATACCACCTTTCCTGTTTTTGGATTATATCGGAAAGCATTGCCCTCAAATTTCACATTAGGATAAAAAGCTAATTCCCGGGGAGTACTCCAGCTTCCGTTGAGTCCGGTCTTTGAGTAGCTTTCGGTAACTAACCAGCCTTTTACTTTTTGTCCGTCTACCTCTTTTTCTACATTTTCTATTTTGTAGGAGAAATACAGATCGCCGATTTGCATACCCTGTGGTTTGTCGGAAGTAGCTTTAGTTATATATTTGCCATTCAGATTATCATATACTCTTCCTTCACCAATAGGGGTAAATGTGCTGGCTTGTTGTGAGATGGCTGTGGCTACTTTCTGTCCGTTTTTGAATGCCTCTACATAATAAGTAAACGTTTTTCCGTTTGCCAAACCATAGTCATCATAGGTATCTCCTTTGGCTTCTCCGATTAGAGTACCATCTCGGTATATCTTATAGAGATCGGCATCTTCCAACTGCATCCAATTTAGCTTTATATTTCTGACATCTTTCTCACCAACAAGTTTAAATGCAGTAGCGGTGACCGCCCAAACATCAGTAGATTCTGTTGTTATATCTTTAGTATGAGCAGCGAAAGAAGAAAGTGTCGATAGAACACAAACCCATATAAAAGCTGTCTCTTATACACATCTCCGAGCCCACGAGACGCGTAGTAATC
>OWJB01000514.1_pt1 | contig 17463 bp, 10 predicted proteins | sample 1732861 | NCBI WGS metagenome assembly OWJB01 (sample SAMN05065762, study PRJEB22554) | human gut metagenome | biome: ENVO:2100002; feature: ENVO:00000062; material: ENVO:00002003 | host: Homo sapiens | place: USA
GAGATTACTACGCGTCTCGTGGGCTCGGAGATGTGTATAAGAGACAGGGAGAATATCATGAGAAAACGTATAAAGGATGAAAGAGGAGCTATTGTTGTTGAGGCAACGATTTCGTTTACTGCCTTTATTTTCCTGTTGTACATCATCTATTCGATAGTTGATATATGCTACATACAGGCAAAGATGAGCATAGCGTTAAACAGTGCGGCGACAGATATCTCGCAGTACTCCTATCTGTATTATAAGTTTGGTATTGATTCGGTGGACAATGCGGCAAGCAATGCGGCTTCAAGCAGTAGGGCATTGGCAAAGCATACATTAAAGGGTATGGATGAGCTAATGACGGGAATATCGGATATGGATAGCAGCTTGTCGGATATAGAGAATGGCTCTTCTGATTTTGAAAGTCTAATGACCGCTTATGATGAGACAAAGGGTGGAGCATCAGATTTGGCTGCCAATATTAATGACTATGGAGATGCTTTGGCAGAAGATCCTATGGGCTTTGTAAAGGGTATGGGTATGCTTGCATTGAATGAGGGCTCGTCTGCAGGCAAGTCATATCTGGCACAGTCTATGGGAAGAGCTTTTATGAAGAAGAATCTTAAGGATTCAAATGGTGGGGATGTCAACGCTTTTTTGAAACAGTATCATGTAAAGGATGGTCTTGATGGGCTTTCGTTTGCTGGCACGGAATTTTTGGTATCAACGGATGGCAAATCAAGTAATGCCCTAAGGTTGACTTGCTCATATGATGTGAAGGTTGTCAATCTGCTTAATACAGATATCACCATCAGATTTTGTCAGAGTGCATCAACCGATGTGTGGGGCAAGGGAGTTAGTGCGAAAAAATAGGTGGATTAGGAATTATGAAAACAAATGATATTTTAATGATACTCATTTCAATTATTCTATGTGGAGTGAGTATCTATATACTGATCAGAAATAAAGAAAAAAAGAGTAAAAAGCTTATTGTCTATTGTATTATAGGTATGTTTCTTGTCATGATAGATGCTTGTATGCTTCAGTTCTTTTATCACGATAATGCAATTTATAAGAATTTTAGGATGATAGCACTTCTTTCAATTATGGCATCTGTTGCATATGTTGATTTCACGGAGCTAAGGATTCCAAATGAATATATTATTACAGGACTTGTATACTGGGTGTTAAGTATATTTGTTGAGCTGATATGTGGCAGTCAGTTTATTGTTGCCAATATCATTTCTTCGCTTATTGCAGCGGCAGCCCTGTTTATAGCTTCTTTGCTTTGCAAGATATGTATCAGGGGCTCGATTGGCGCCGGGGATATAAAGCTGTTTGTGGTTATGGGGCTATTGCTTGGGCTTGATGGAATATGGAGCGCTATATTTTTATCTCTCGTTTTATCATTTATCACAGCAATTTATTTTCTTATTACAAAAAGAAAAGGCAAAAAGGATGCAATGGCATTTGGTCCGGCTCTTGCTATAGGAACGTGGTTATCAATATTTTTGACTGGAATGTAGAGGATATACAATGAAGAATTATAAATTTTTAGTACCTATATTGCTTGTAGCATTGTTAGGAGGATCTGTATATAAAACATATAGTGACAGAGAAAAAATTAATAAACAATATGATAATGATATAACTCAGGCCAGACAGAATAGGAAGCTTGAGGTTTATGTGAATGCAGAGGAGGACTATCTTGATGCCTTAAAGCTTAAAGATTCAGCGAAGCTTCGGGCAGAGCTGGGAGAGATGTATATAGAAGCGGAGGATTTAAGAACAGCTGCCAAATGGGGAGAGTCTCTCATAAGTGAATATCCCAAGGAACAGGTGGGATATGAGTTTTTGATTCAGGTGTATTTGGAGCAGAAAGACTATGCCTCATGTTTCAGGATAAAGGATGAAGCGGATGGACTGAAAATTTCATCAAAGAAGATTGAAGAGATTATTTCAGATATCAAATATGAGTATTATCTCGAAGGTGAATATGCACAGGTAGAGGAGTTCAGTAATGGTTATGCAGCAGTAAAGAAAGAAAAAAAGTGGGGCTATCTGAACAGCAAAGGGCATCGTGTAATAGAATCCGAATTTGAAGAGGCGGGAGCGTTTGCTAAAGAGGTTGCACCTGTTATAGATGACAAAGGCAGGGCATTTTATATAGACAACGAGGGCAACAGAAAGATAGTCATTGATTTTGTCGACAATATTGAGAAACTGGGATATATGTCAATGGATAATATTTTTCCAGTAAATGATGGCAAAAAATGGAGCCTGTACAGTTTGGACAGCAAGAAAAAGATAGCTGGTGACTATGATGAGGTTTCAGCCATGGGAAATGGAGTAGCAGCTGTCAAGTCTGATAATAAATGGAGTCTTATTGATACCAAGGGAAAGAAAGTAACAAAAGATAAATATGATTCGGTTGTTATGGACAGTAAAGGAATAGTATGTAGAAATGATAGGGTATTTGCAAAGCAGAATGGATATTATTATTTATTTGATTCTAAAGGCAATAAGGTTGTAAAAACTAAATTTGATGATGCAAGGCTATTTGCAGATGATGGATATGCCGCAGTATGTGTGGACGGCAAATGGGGATTTGTTGATAAGGATGGTAAACAGGTGATTAAGCCTCAATTTAATGAGGCTCATAGCTTTTCAAATGGATTGGCGGCCGTTAGATTTACAAATGGCTGGGGCTATGTGGATGAAAAGGGTAATAAAGTCATTGCGACAGGATTTGATGATGCGTGCGATTTCAATGAACAGGGCAAGACATTTGTTAAGACGGATGATAAATGGCAGGTTTTGACACTATATTTATACAATCATGAATCATAGAACAAAGGAGACAAAGGCATGAGTTTTACATATGAAAATCAAGGAAACAATACTTATCTGGTATATAAAATAGGAGCTTCGGATAACGTGGATACAATGAGCCTTGGAATGATTACTAATAATAAGATAGATGGAATTGTTCCGACTCTGTTCACTCAGTCAGACACTGATAGATTTATTAAATATAATATTTCTGCAAAAGTGTCAGCAAAAGAGTTTTTATCAGGAGTTGTAAATAAGAAGAGATTACTAGGTGTGTTTATCAGCGTATTAAAGGCAATTAAATCAACAGAGGAATATATGATTGATGCGAGAAGCCTGTTGATTGATTTGGAACATATCTATGTTGATGTGTCAAAGTGTGATGCAATGCTTGTATGTCTTCCTTTGGTCAGACAGAATGAGTCTGTTAATATTCCTATGTTTTTTAAGCAGATAATGTTTAGTACACAGTTTGACCAAGATGAGAATTGCGATTATGTTGCACAGATTATTAATTATCTGAATAGTACACCTGTATTTTCTGTGGAAGCTTTTGAAAAGCTCTTGATGGATATAGATGCTGATAATTTAAATATTGCAGCTTCAAAGGCTGTTGTTGGTCAGCAAAAACCGGTTCAACCACAGAGCCAGTCACAGAGTCAGCAGCCTAAACCCATGCAGCCTGCTATGAATCAGCTAAAGAATGCACAGGTACAGACAAATATGCCATCTCAGGGGAAAATGCAATCACAGCGTGAAACACAATCAGCAAATAATGTGGTACAGCCTAATCAGGTGAATTTTGCAGTACCTAATATGAATCCACAAAACCAGAATAGAATTAATAATAATGTGCAGATGGGGACGAATATTTCAGGTACATATGTGGAAACAACAAGTGAGAAGCAGATGTCCATGTTTGGACTTTTGACACATTACAGTAAAGAAAATAAGCAGATTTACGAGAGACAAAAAGCCCAAAGAAAGGCTCAAAAGGAAGCAGAAAAAAATGGAGCAGCAATGCCTGGTCAAAATGTGAAGGCATCAAATGCTTCATTCGCCATACCAGGCCAGCCACCACAGCAGCGTCCACAGCCACAAACTGTAATGCCACAGCAACCTCAACAACAATTTGCACAGCCACAGCGACAGTTCACTCAGTCGAATCAGCCGCAGAGTCAGTTTGCACAGCTACAACCGATGCCACAGGCACAGCAAAAGCCGGTGCAACAAGTTCAGCCACAGCCGGTGCAGAATCAAAATACAAATACAGGCATGACCGGAAATCCATCAGTTCCACCACAGATTTTGGAGAACATGACAAAGGCTGGTAATTTTGGAGAGACTACAGTGCTTGGAGTCGGTTCAGAGGCTGGAGAGACCACTGTTTTGGGAGCATCACAGGCTCAGATTATTAAGCCTTATCTGCTCAGAATAAAGAATAATGAGAGAATAGAACTCAACAAGCCGGTATTTAGAATAGGAAAAGAAAGAAGCTATGTGGATTATTTTGTGAGTGACAATACGGCAGTCAGCAGGAGCCACGCAAATATTATTAACAGGGATAATGACTTTTATATTGTGGATACCAATTCAACAAATCATACATATGTGAATGGTTCAATGATTCAAAGCAATGTGGAGACTAAAATCGAGCATGGAACAAAAATCAGACTGGCGAATGAGGATTTTGAATTTTTCATGTACTAGTAAACAAAAATCACAGGTTAAATATTACATATATTGAGGAAATGGTATGGATTACGAAATTGCAGCCCAGACAGATGTGGGAACAGTCAAGAAAACAAATCAGGACAGCATAATGATGAAACGTATTTTTACCAATCTTGGGAATATGGTTTTTGCAGTGTTGTGTGATGGTATGGGAGGTCTTGCGAAGGGGGAGCTTGCCAGTGCTACGGTTATAAGAGCATTTGATAAGTGGGTCAATGATGATCTGCAGATGATTTGTCAGAATGGACCCGGATATATTGAGGATTCTGTAATAAGGGCGCAGTGGGAGAGTATAGTAGCAAATCAGAATCAAAAAATCAAACAGTATGGAGCAGGTCAGGGCGTTAATCTTGGAACCACTGTAGTTGCACTTCTTGTCACTGACAGGAGATACTATCTGATGAATGTTGGGGATTCAAGAGCATATCTTGTAAATGATAAGCTCATACAGCTTACAAAGGATCAGACATTTGTAGGTAGAGAGATAGAGCTGGGTCATATGACAATAGAGCAGGCTAAAACAGACCCACGCAGAAATGTGCTTTTACAGTGTGTGGGTGCTTCTGAGATTGTTAATCCTGACATGTTTTTTGGAGATGTGCAAAGTGGTACGGAGTTTCTGCTTTGTTCGGATGGTTTCAGACACGAGATTACATCTGATGAGATTTATCAGGCAATCAGACCATCATTTATGACAAACAGGGATGTGATGAATAGGCAGCTTCGTTCTCTGATAGAACTCAACATGCAGCGTAGGGAGAGAGACAATATCACAGCAGCGCTGATTAAGGTACAGTAGGAGGAAAGTTTATGCTTGAGATTGGTTCTCTTGTTGATGGAAAATACAAGATACTGAATGAAGTGGGCCATGGTGGAATGAGTATCGTCTACCTGGCTATGAACGAAAAAGCAAATAAGCAGTGGGCTATTAAAGAGGTACGAAAAGACGGTGTAAAGGATTTTGAGGTTGTGAAGCAGAGTCTTGTGGCTGAGACAGACATGCTAAAAAAACTTAATCATCCTTATCTGCCGGATATTGTGGACGTCATAGAGGATGACGACAGATTCCTGATCGTCATGGATTACATACAGGGGAATTCACTTAGCAAGGCTATTGAAGAGTATGGCGCATTGCCTCAGGATGATGTGATTCATTGGGCTAAGCAGCTGTGCGATGTACTTGGATATCTGCATTCACAGAATCCACCTATCATATATCGAGACATGAAGCCCGCCAATATCATGCTTAAGCCTGATGGAAATATCACTCTTATTGATTTTGGAACAGCAAGAGAGTTTAAAGAAAAAAATCTGGCTGATACGACATGTCTCGGAACTATGGGATATGCAGCTCCGGAGCAGTTTGGAGGAATGGGACAGACGGATGGCAGGACAGATATTTATTGTCTTGGTGCTACACTATATCATCTGGTTACAGGAAAGAACCCATGTGAGCCGCCTTATGAAATCAGACCAATCAGAGAGATAAACCCAAGTCTGTCAGGTGGTCTTGAAAGAATCATTTTAAAGTGTACACAGCCTAATCCGGCTAACAGATATCAGAATGCGGCAGAGCTGATGTATGCTTTGGAGCACTATGATGAGATAGATGATATATATAGAAAAAAACAAAAAAGAAAGCTTGCAGCTTTTATCACTACGTCGGTAATTACAGTGATTTTGGGAGCAACCTCTATATGGGGATATGTTTCAGCCGAGAATAAAAAAAGTGAAAACTATGATAACATTCTGAAAACGGCAGATACTTATGAGGACTATTACAATGCGATAATTACAGACCCTACCAGAACAGATGCGTATCTGAAGCTGAATGATATGCTTACAAGTGATTTTGTATTGGACAAGGATGAGGCAAACATACTTACAAAGATACAGGTCGGACTGGATAGAAAAAACAGTGATGGATATTCGCAGACGTATGATGTGCTTTCGGATTTGAAAAAGAAAAATCCTGACGGATATCAGGAGGTCTGCTATCAGTATGGTGAGAGCTTTCTTTTCTACTATGATATAAATGTGGAAAAGGACAGATATGCCAATGCCGCCAAGTGGTACAAGGATGCTGTGCAGAAATATCCTGTTGCACAGATATATTGTGATATTTCCGATTGTCTGGATCTCATAAGTCAGTATGGTGGAGCAAAGGTTAAGCAGACAGAGAAGATGTATGATGAGTATGCAAATCTTTGGAAAAAGGTTACAGAGCTGGAAAAGGAATCGGAACAGTTTGACAGTGTGGATTCAAAGCTTCAGGTGTGGAATGAAGTAGATGATATTATAAACAACAATATTTCTCCTCTTTTGGAGGTGACATCCAAGGATGATGTGATTGCACTTTTGGATGATATTTCAGACAGTTCGACTAAGGTTGACAAATCGGTTATTGCAGATGATATGAAGAAGCTTCAGGACAACATCGAGTCGACAAAGCAGAAGATAAACACGGTAAAGGAGGCTGAGAAAGAATGACATATGATATTTACAGGCTGATTTTTATCGTGGGTGCCATATCGTGTGCTGTAATGTTTGTGGTTTCAGTGATACTATTTATTACACTTAAAATTCCAAATGTAATTGGTGATTTAACAGGCAGAAATGCAAAAAAGGCAATTGAAAATATTAGAAAGCAGAATGAAGCCTCCGGTGGAAAAGCTTATAAGGCAAGTGCAGTTAATCTGGAAAGAGGCAGACTGACAGATAAAATGACTCCGTCAGGAAATCTACAAAGACGTGGAATCACAAGTGGTTTTGGGGTTCATACAGAAAAAATCAGCACGATGAAGCTAGAACAGCAGGCATCTGTTGGAATGGATACAGATAATGAAAGTAATGAGACGATGGTTCTTGAACAGGATTATTCAAATGAGACATCTGCTCTGAATCATAATTATTCAAATGAGACAACAGTTCTCAGTCAGCAGAATGTTGGGGAAACAACGGTACTTTCATCACATATGCCACAGAATCCAAGCGAGACAACAGTTCTCAATCAGTTTGGGGTATTAGAGGATATTACCTTTATACATACAGATGAAATAATTTAAAGCAAAGGAGTGAGTAGCATGAGAAAACGCATGATGGCCTTTTTAATGGCCCTACTTATGGTTGTCACCATTTTGCCGGCAAACTTCACGATAGTTGAAGCGAATGACACAAATGGCGCTATCTACCTTAAGGTGACAGGTGCTTCGGACTGGACCCAGGCAGATAATATCAAGGTAACTGTTACTGACAGTACCGGAAAAGAAGTTGAGCAAAAGTTTGTTAGGACCGAAGTGGTTAAGGCACAAACTGATTCTGGAAATACAAATCCAGACAATACAAATCCAGATAATACCGATTCAGGTAATAACAATCCGGGTAATACTGATACCGGTAAGGATGACGCTGCTGGAAAGGATACTGAAAATACAGGCTCAGAAAGTGGCTCTGACAATTCGAATGAGCCTGCCGGACAGGCAGATGAACAGCAGGATGCTAAGCTTGTAGCATTCAATAGCATAAAAATTGATGTGACAGGTCTTCTCAAGGACAGTAAGTACTCTGTGGATATATCTTCTGATGAATATCTTTCCTGGAAGAAGGAATGCACCGCTGTGGAGGCTTCTGACAGTCCAGTTTATACAGAGGTTGCAATGGTTAAGGATACATATAAAGAGTTTGCTTTCTCCACAGATTTTAATGGCTGGAAACTAGATACTACACCAATACTTGCTGTGAAAGGCGCGGATAATAATAGTGTTATTAAATATGCATCTTCAGATCAGGAAATTGCAGATGTTGATGAAACTACAGATGTAGTAAATATAAAGAAAGCCGGAAAAGTTTCTTTTACGGCTACACTATCTGTTGGTGATAGTTATAAGACAATCACACAGTCTGATGTAGCAATTGCAAAATTAGACCAGACACTTTCATTTACTGATGCAAAAACAGAGGTTTATGTAGGTGATGAGGTTGCAACAGCTGCAAGCTCAAGTGCTAATGATGCCAAAGGCAAAATCACTTATAGTGTGGTTAACGGAGAAGAGTACATCACAAAGGATACTGATTTTGCAAACAATGGTAAATGGACTGCAAAGAGCTATAATAACAGTGCTGATGGAGTAAAAGTTACAATCAAGGCTGTTATTGCAGAGGATGACAGATATAACAGTGCAGAGAACACATATACTACAACAATAAAGCCATATGCTTACGGTGATTTTAGAAAATATTGTGAGGTAGTTGGAACATCAAATACTGCTTCAGATGGAAACACCTGGTATTCAGAATTGACCGGAATCAAGGCAAAAGATGGTTATAAAATCAAAGATTCTGATGGCAGCTTTGTAGAAGAAATTGCTATAGATGCCAATAATATCACACAGGGCGAAAATAAATTTTCTTTTGTTATCGTACAGGAAAAGAAGAAATCAGACAATGAAAATGTATCTTATATCAACGAGGGAACAGTAAGTGGAGCATACAACTATGATAGTGTAAATCCTACACTTTCTATTGCAAAGGATAATAATGCAGACTGGATAAACAAAGATGTGAAAATTACAGCTTCACCATCTGATGCTGGTTCAAAGATTGCGGCTGTTAAGTATACAGTGACAGATGAAAAAGATAAGCCGCTTCTTGAAGAAAAAACAGTTAATCCTAATGCTGATGGAAGCTATTTGATTACATTACAGGCAAGTAAATTTGCCAATAAAGAAATCAAGATAAATGTTACAGCATACGATAATGCAGGTCTGAAATCTGATACACAGACTCAGATAATCAAATTTGATACAGCACTGCCTAATGCGGAGTTGTCATTGAATAGTAATGAAGGTAAATATTATTTTACTGATAAAATATCTGTAGGTATCAGTGCTACTGATAATTTTTCAGGTATCGCTGGTATAAAAGCAGTTTATCTCACAGATGATGTGACAAGTGCTTCTGGATGGGACATTAAGAATATCGATTGGGATGCTGAAAATGTTCAAAATCTTAAAGCTGATGCTAAGAGTGTAACGATATCATTTACAGATACTCCAAATGCAGGAAATGTGTATGTCAAGGTGACGGATAAAGCAGGAAATGAAAAAATCACATCACTTTCTGACGATAAAAAGTTCCACTTTGATCATACTGCACCAACTGTAGGTATTGCATATTCTTCAGCTGATGAAAATACAACTAATGATAATTATTCACAGTTAAAGGATGGGGTAGAATACTACAACCATGACAGATATGCACAGATTACTGTAACAGATGCTTCTTTTAACAAAAATGCTACTCAAATTAAAGTAGCGGTTGATAATAAAAATGCAGTAAATATATTAGATAACAAGGCAGAAGTACAAGGTGCTGCTATTGTAAAAACAGATGATGAAATCTGGACTGACAATAAGGATGGCTCATATACTGCAAAGCTTAAATTTACAGGTAATCATCTTTACAAAATTGAAGCTTTTTCAACGGATTTAGCAGGAAATAAAACGGAAGAAGGCACTGTAGCTGATAGCAAATCAAAGGAATTCTATATTGATGAGCTCGCTCCGGTTGGAAAGTACAGTTCTCAACAGATAAAACAGATGCTGGAATAATTGGTAACTGGTGGGAAAATATATTAAATCCATTCACTGCAATATCTATTTTTAAACAAAATCAGTTGAATATTGTAGGTAGTGTAACTGACAAAGAAACCGGAAATTCCGGCATATGGACAGTTAGCTATTATGTAAATAAACTGGATACGGATACAGTCTTATCAGAGCCTAAGTTAAATAATTTATCTGCTGATAAATGGAAAGAAATTAAAATAAATAAATCAGATGATGGATACAGTTTTTGTGAGTCGTTAGACAAGTCCTATAATAAATATATAGTATATATAAAGATTGTAGATAACAGTGGAAATGTAAAATATATAAGTACAGAAGGTGCTATAATCGATAACGAAGCACCTAAAATCACAGATGTCAATATAGTAGATAGTGATAATCAGGAAAATAAGCTTGAAGACGAAAATGCAGATTTGTGGAAACAGTCAAGTGTTTGTTTACAATTAAAGGCTACTGATAATCTTTCCGGTATTGACAGATATGAGTATAAGCTTGCAAGGCTGAATGACGATGGAACATATACTGTTTTACCATCTACTACAACTGTCACGTTGCAAGGCTCAGATCTTGGCACCTTGAATTATTCAACAGTGTTTAGTCTTTTAAAGAGTCGTGATTATGCAGCTGATACAAAGGCTCTTAAGGCTACAATAACAGTTTATGACAGGGCTAATAACTCTTCAACAGTTGAAAAAATAATCAATATCGATAAACAGGCTCCAACAGTTACCATCACACGAGATGATGGCAGCTCGACTTTAGATAATAGCAAAGGCTGGAATAACGATACCCTGACTTATACTGTTGTGGCAAAGGATGCAACAAGTGGTATTAAGGCAGAAAATGAAAATCCGGTTATTAATTATTATATTTACCTGAATGGCAAGAAAATGAAAACCGGAAAGGTAAATGTTATTGACAAGAAATTAGATGCTTCCGGAGCTTATACAGAGGTTGTAGGAAATATAACTATTTCAAAAGATAAAGCTTATGATTCCAATAATTTAACTATTGACGTAGATACTGTAGATGTAGCTGGAAATAAGTCTGTGTCATCAGCTGATACAACGGTTACAGCAAAGTATGATTTTACAGCTCCGACTGCAAAATTGGAGTTACAACAGGGCGTTGATGGTGATAAGTGGTTTACCAATGGTGCTACATTCACTGTTACTGCGCAGGACAATACTTCAGGAATTGAAAAAGTAGGCTATACAATTAAAAAAGCAGATGGAACTTATGTTATAGGAAGTGCTGATGCTCCGGTAGAATTAATAACCGGTGTTGAAAGTGATGCAAAAGAGTATACAGATAGTATTAGCATACCTGATATGGCTGATTATGATACTGATAATTTGACAATCACAACATATACATATGACTTTGCCGGAAATAAGACAGAGTGTAGTCAGACAATTAAGCTTGATACAACAAACCCTACTGCTGATTTGACAGTAAATGCTGGTGCTAACAAGGATGGCTGGTTTAATTCCGGTGCAACACTTAGTGTAAAAGCATCAGATGCGACATCAGGTGTTGATAAAGTAGAATATTTTGTAAAAGCCAGCAAGGATTCAAACGAAAATCTGACAAGTGGTACATTAACTGCAGATACATTGCAAAAATCAGATAATGGTGATTTGACAGGAACAATAACAATTCCGAAAGATGCATATTATGATTCAAAGAATCTTTATGTTGAAACTAAAACGTATGACAAAGCAGGAAATAAGACAGAATGTAGTCAGACAATCAAATTTGATACAACACATCCTACAGCAGGTATAAGCCTTGACAAGAAAATGAAAAACAGCCTTAGTGACAAGGCGGGCTTTGATGGTGCAAAGCATTTCTACAATAGAGATGTGAAGCTTAATGTAACAGCAAATGATGCTACATCAGGAATCAAATCAATTAAGTACTATGTAACTGCTGCAGGAGATGTACCGACAGAGGAGACCTGGGCTGATACAAAAAATATAAATGTTAATAGTATTCTCCCGGAAAAACAGTCAGGAACAAATGACAAGCTGAATATTCCGATAACAGTATCGGATGAGTTTGCCAATTCAGCAGATAATCTCGGTGCAATCAATGTCTATGTTCAGGTTATAGACACAGCAGACAATGAGACAGTTGTCAGCCTGAAGGATGATGAGAAAGATGAGACATTCAGGATTGATACAACAAAGCCGGAGATTAATGTAGAGTATGCCTCTGAGAAGGATGCATACAGTGTAGTTGATAGTGCTGAGTATTACAATACAGAGCGTACAGCTAAAGTATCGGTTAAGGAAAACAGTGTATTCTTTAATCAGAAGCTTGTAAATATCTGGGTATCAGAGGATGGCGGAAAAGAAGTTGATATCAATAATAGTGATAAGCTTCCAGATGGTATCGTAAAGGATAGTGACTGGACTCTTGGAGCCGGAAAAGATGCTGTAAGTACACTTACTATTAAGTTTACCAATGATCATAAGTATACTATCCGTGTAGAAGCACAGGATTTGGCTGAGAATAAAGCTGATGGATACAAAATCAATAAATCTAATACATTTGTTATTGATAAGATAAATCCAACAGGTAACATGAAGTATAATTATCTGTCACAGGGAACTGATACTACATGGACATCCTTTGCAGATTGGAAGAACATCTTAAATGGTGGAAAATACGAGATATCACGTTTCTCTAAGGGAAAGATGTATGTTTCAGGTAGTGTAAGAGATGAATTCAGCGGAGTAAAAGAAGTAAGCTACAACGTTTCAAACAAGGATGGTGTATTTGCAGATGTGTCAGGAGTTACATCATGGACACCGATGAAATCAACCGGTAAGGATGGCTCATATGCTATCAGTTTACCGGAAAATGACATGAACTATGTTGTCTATCTGAAGATTGTAGATTATTCAGGAAATGTATCATATGTCAGCACAAATGGAGCAGTGATTGATACACAGGCACCGAAGATTAATGTAACACTTCCAACTGATATCAATGGCATCTATGCTTCGAATGTTAATGTTGGCGTGTCAGTATCGGACAATGCAGCAACAGGTGTTGTTTCAGGTATCAGAAGTGTATCATACAAGGTGATAAGCCTGGGTCAGCAGACACAGACAGGAGATTTGTATACATACACTGCAACAGCAGGAAGTTTGAATGATCTGACTAAGTCAGTATCAAGAAATTTCACAGTTGATGCGGGATTAAACAACAGTAACGATGTACAGATCGAAGTGACAGCTGTTGATAATGCAGGAAACACTTATAAGACAACAAATGTAATCAAGATTGATATCACGGCACCTACGATTGAAGTAAGCTATGATAATAACAGTGGAGATACAACATTTGGAGATGATACTTACTTTAAGGAGTCAAGAACAGCAACAGTTAAGGTTACTGAGCGTAACTTTGACCCTGCAAAGGTAATCCCTGTAATAGAGGCCAGTGCCGGAGGTGTTCCTTCTATATCAGGATGGACTACAGTTAGTGGTTCTGGAAACGGAGATGATACAGTTAATATTGCTACAATATACTATGGAAACGATGCTGATTATACCTTCAATATTTCAGCAGAGGATATCGCAGGAAACAAGAACGGTGATGTCAATTATGGTAACTCACTTGCACCTACAAAATTTACTGTAGATAAGACTGCTCCGGTGATTTCAGTAGCATATGATAATAATAATGCAGCAGAGGCTGGCTTTTATAAGGAGCAGAGAACTGCTACCGTGACAATTCAGGAGCACAATTTTGAGACAAGCAGAGTTGTCCTAACAATGAATGCGACAGACAATGGAAATCCTGCTTCAGCTCCTACAATAAGTGGCTGGTCAGGAAGCGGTGATACACATACGGCAACAATCAGTTTTGCATCAGACGCTGTTTACACATGGACACTTGCATACACAGATAAGGCTGGTAACAAGGCAACTGACCTTGAGAATCAGAGCTTCTGTGTTGATCTTACAAAGCCTGCTATAACAATAAGTGGAATAAATCCTAATTCAGCAAACAATACTGATGGAAATATTGGTTTTGCTATTGAATGCACAGATACCAACTTTGGCACATTTACTCCGGTACTGACAGCTGTAGTATATGAGAATGGTTCTTTTGCAACAAAAGAAATCGAAGGAAGTGCTTCATCCGTTGGAAATGGAGAGAGAATTGAGTATGGAAACCTCGAGGAGGATGGAATGTACTCACTCAGATGTGCAGCAGTAGACAAGGCTGGAAATGCTTATGATACTGTAAATATTGTTGATGAAGATGGAGTATCTTCAACTGTAAACTTACAGGATGGAGATAATCTCATTGATTTCTCTGTCAACAGAAATGGCTCAACATTTGCATTAAATGATTACTCAATGGATGTAGTTAATGACTATTATGTACAGGAAACTGCAGAGGATATCGTATTCTTCGAGACTAATGCTGATGAACTCTTAAACTACAATATCAAGCTTAATGGCAATGCCCTTAAGGAAGGTAACGACTACAAGGTAACAGAGTCAGGAGGAGACGGAAGCTGGTACAGATACGAGTATGCTGTAAATAAATCACTTTTTGATGATGAAGGTGAATACAATCTCGTCGTTGAGTCAGAGGACAAAGCCACATCAATGGCATATAGTGATTTGAAAAACGTTTCAGCTGATTTTGTAATTGATAAGACAGCTCCAACTTTCACAATCAGTGGAATTGAGGAAGACGGTAATTACAGAGGAACATCACAGAACGTAACTCTTGTTCCTACAGATGATGGAGGAAAGCTTGGACATGTCAAAGTTACAATACTTGACAAGGATGGAAAAGAACAGAAAGTCATTTCTGATATGTCAGGCGATGAACTTACAAAGTACCTGAATGGAAATGATGGAAAGATTAAATTTAAGGTACCGGAGGGCGTAAATCAGCAGGTTGCAATACTTTGTGCAGACTGCTCCATCGGAACAGATGGTGGAACCAATACAACTGATTTTATTTACAAGGGTATAACAGTTTCATCAAACGCTTTCATTCTTTTCTTTGAGAACAAGCCACTGTTTTATGGTGTGCTGGGTGTAGTTGCAGCAGCAATAATCGTACCAACAGGTTTTGTAATCTATAAAAAGAAAAGAAAAACTAAAAAAGAAGCATCAGAACAGTAAATTAATGATCTGAATAGGAGCCGGTCACAAGATCGGCTCTTACTAAATAATTTGAGGGATGGACAAAGTAACACGTATATGCATAATACTAATCAATCACAAGCTTGTTACGACAAGATATATCACACCAAGCCCCCAGCTTGAAAATATGCCGTACAGTATCACAGGACCTGCAATCCTAAATATCTGACAGCCTATGCCAAATACCTGCCCTTCCACCTGAAATTCACATGCGGATGAGCATACTCCGTTTGCAAAGCCTGTTATAGGAACGAGAGCACCTGCGCCTCCCCAGTTTGCGAGTGGTGCATACAGGTTTAGTGCTGTCAGTATGCAGCTTATGAGAATCAAAATCATGCTGCACCAGGCAGAGGCTTCATCGCTGCTTAACCCAAAGTATTGTGTGCAGGTATTTACTATGAGATGTCCGATAGTGCATATGATGCCACCGAGTATAAATGCCTTAAGCATGTTTGCAGAAAGGCAGTGAGTAGGTGTGACGCGCTTTACATATTTGTTATATTCATCGTTTCGTTTTTCTTTTTGGTCAGTAGTCATGTTTTCAGACCTCCTTTTTTATAGGATGACCGTATTTTTTAAATGTATTCATATATGTGATTTAGTTATTTGATTTAGGTATAGTTACTTATAAGAATTAAATATGAAGGATATATCAAATAATCCTTGCCACTTTTTACTTTAAATAGTAGAATTGTAGCAAGGATTATTTTTGCGCGGTAGCGCATCAAAGTAATAAATCACAGCAAAGCATATAATTGCGATAAATAATGCAAGTATTTTGCAATAAAGAAAAGGAGACACATATATGTATACACTTGACGACATCAAGAAAGAAGATCAGGAGATTGCAAGCGCCATCACAGACGAATTTGAGCGCCAGAACAGCCACATCGAGCTTATTGCTTCTGAGAACTGGGTAAGCCCTGCTGTTATGTCAGCTATGGGAAGCATCCTCACCAATAAGTACGCTGAGGGATATCCGGGAAGAAGATACTATGGAGGCTGTGAGTGCGTGGACGAGGTAGAGGAGCTTGCCAGAGAAAGAGCCAAGGAGCTTTTCGGCGCAGAGTATGTAAATGTACAGCCGCACTCAGGTGCTCAGGCCAACATGGCAGTACAGTTCGCCATCTTAAAGCCTGGCGATACCATTATGGGAATGAATCTTGACCACGGCGGACACCTCACACATGGTTCACCGGTCAACTTCTCAGGCTCATATTTCCATGTAGTGCCTTATGGAGTAAATGACGAGGGCTTCATCGATTACGACAAGGTAGAGGAGATCGCCCTTGAGTGCAAGCCAAAGATGATTATCGCAGGTGCATCTGCATATGCGAGAACTATAGATTTCAAGCGTTTCAGAGAGATTGCAGACAAGGTAGACGCAGTGCTCATGGTTGATATGGCTCATATTGCAGGACTTGTAGCCGCAGGACTTCATCCAAGCCCAATCCCATATGCACATGTCACCACAACCACTACACACAAGACTCTCCGCGGACCTCGAGGAGGAATGATTCTCTGCAGTCAGGAGATGCAGGATAAGTACAATTTTAACAAGGCTATTTTCCCGGGAATCCAGGGTGGACCTCTCATGCACGTTATTGCTGCAAAGGCAGTCTGCTTCAAGGAGGCATTACAGCCTGAGTTCAAGGAGTATCAGAAGCAGATCGTAAAGAACGCACAGGCACTTTGCAAGGGCCTTCAGAGCCGTGGCATCAAGATTGTATCAGACGGCACAGACAACCACCTCATGCTTGTAGACTTAACTCCGTTTGGTCTTACAGGAAAATCTATCGAGAAGCTTCTCGATGCGGCTCATATCACAGCCAACAAGAATACTATTCCTAACGACCCACAGAAGCCATTTGTCACAAGCGGTATCCGCCTCGGAACACCTGCTGCTACATCAAGAGGCTTAAAGGAGGATGATTTCGACAAGGTTGCAGAGGCAATCGCCATGATCATCAAAGAGGGCGAGAGCGCAGTTGAGCCTGCAAAGGCTATCATCAAGACACTTACTGACAAGTATCCTCTTGCATTTTAAGGGTTTTCAGCTGTCTCTTATACACATCTCCGAGCCCACGAGACGCGTAGTAATCTCG
>OWJB01000519.1_pt1 | contig 17398 bp, 12 predicted proteins | sample 1732861 | NCBI WGS metagenome assembly OWJB01 (sample SAMN05065762, study PRJEB22554) | human gut metagenome | biome: ENVO:2100002; feature: ENVO:00000062; material: ENVO:00002003 | host: Homo sapiens | place: USA
TTAAATGCGAAGCCACGGCAAATTCCGTTACTGGGCACGTATGCGTGAACAGTAATAAAATATCAGAAATCCGTAAGAAAAAAGCACTTTTACTTTTGAATGAAATAGGGTAGACTGTTAGAACAGAGAAAACCAGATAGAAGAGCTGAATACAGAGTATAAAGAAAAATATTTCACTGGTTTTAGAAACTAAAAAGTGCCTGGGAAGTTTTGAAAAATTTCAGAGAAGTCCCTGGGAGCAGACAGGGAGCAGGCATAAGAACAGTCGGAAGGAGATTCAAATTATGAAAAAAAATTCGTTATATATTGCAGGAATTTGTGCAGCACTGTCGGTAGGTGCGCTTGGGTGCGCTTCCAGTGCAAAAGCGGGCGATGAGGAGACAAAGCCGGTTGTCGAAGATACGGAGGCAGCTGGGGAGGCCACTGCAGCGGAAACTATTTGTGTTTATGGTCCGGTTTCGGAGGTTACCAGCGATTCCGTCACGATCGACAATCAGTCGGGAATCAGCAGTGCCGGCGAGATGGTGATCACATTTTCACCGGAAACGCCGATTTTTGACGCAGAGACAGGCAATCCGGTCGATATGACCGAGGCGGAGACGGGAACCGTTGTATATGCCTACATCGGGGATGCGATGACAATGAGCGAGCCGCCAATCACAAACGGACAGCTCTTCTTCGTCCATGTAACCGATGTGAGCGCCGTGCCGGTTTACACGGAGATCGAGTCGGTGAAAAAGAGTGCCGAGAATGATGATACCGTCTGTGTGAAAGCAAAGGATGGCGTGACCTATACGGTCAGCGCTGAGACACGTATTCTGCCGTATTTAACCCGGAACATCGTGACCGCAGACGATCTGGAAGCGGGAAAGAAATGCGCGATCTGGGCGGACGCGGAAGGAAAGGTATCGAGACTGGTGCTGTTTCAGCAATAAGGGCGGATGTGCATAAAGCGATAAAATTATAAATATGTCATGTAGATCGGACGGTTTGAACAGCGAAAAATACAGCGAAAAACCGTCCGATTTTTGGTTTGACTTTTTGTTGCACAGTAAAATACATTTGAGAAACAAAAAAATTGCATAAATGCATATTGGCTGCTCTGGTTGAAGCGCCGGAAAAGCAGACGTTCAGTCTGTATGTAGATGAATTGCTATGTGACAAGACAGATGTAATAAAAAGTGTCAAAATTTCATTGACACAGCTTTTCTCTTAGAGGTATAATCACAGAAGTTTACCGTGTGGAAGCTATATGGACAGAGAAATATGGCGTGGCAAAGATGTCGGATACATTGTAAAGAAGAAAATGAACCGCAGCTGTCGGAAAAATGGTATGGTTTCTGTCAATCGATGGGGATTCAGAAGCGTGAACAGAGCGGTGAAAAAAGGAGAGGGAAAAGAGATGGATCAGGAGATAAAGCAGCGGATCGAGACATTAAAAAAAGAGAAGGATGCCGTGATTCTGGCACATTATTACGTAGATGGAGAAGTGCAGGAGATTGCCGATTATGTGGGCGATTCGTATTATCTGGCGGAGCTGGCGACGACGGTGCCGCAGAAGACGATCATTTTCTGTGGCGTGTCATTTATGGGCGAGAGTGCGAAGATTTTAAGCCCGGAGAAGACGGTTATCATGGCAGACCGGAGCGCAGACTGTCCGATGGCTCACATGGTTGAGGTGGAGAAGATCCGCGAAGTACGCAAAGAGTATCCGGATGTGGCCGTTGTCTGTTATGTGAACTCGATGGCGGAGATCAAGGCAGAATCGGATGTCTGTGTTACCTCATCGAATGCACTCAAAATCGTGAAAAAACTGCCGAACAAGGATATTTTCTTTATTCCGGATGAGAATCTGGGACGTTTTATCGCAAAAAAAGTGCCGGAGAAACATTTTATTTTCAATGACGGTTTCTGCCATGTACATAAGAGTATTCATGCGGAAGATGTAAAGAAAGCAAAAGAGCTGCATCCGGAGGCAGTTGTGCTGGCGCATCCGGAGTGTACCGGAGATGTGCTGGAGCTGGCAGATTTTGTCGGAAGTACCTCCCAGATTATTGATTATGCGACGAATTCGGATGAGAAAGTCTTCCTGATCTGCACCGAGATGGGCGTGTTCTATGAACTGCTGCAGAAGAACCCGGAGAAGAAGTTTTTCTCCGTAGGTCACCGTCAGTTTTGCCCGAATATGAAGAAGATTCATCTGGACAGCGTACTGCGGGCGCTGGAAAATCCAGAAGAGGAAGTGGAGATGGATGAGGCGATGCGGCAGAGGGCAGTTGGTCCGCTGGCGCGGATGCTGGAATTGGCAAAATAAAGGAATAAATAAAGATACAATATAAACAAATAGACCCAAAAGGATCATTCAAAGGATTCCCACAGAAAATGCTGCAAATCAGCGTTTCCTGTGGGATTTAAATTTTAAATGGAGAGGCTCTGCTTATTCAGCCACAACCGCTTTCACAATCTCCGCAATATACATATCATGATAGTCCTTTTCCGGATAGAACTTGCTGTCAGCGCCCTTATCGATAAAATCTGCCGGATTCATGGATGTGCGGTACATTTTGCGGCAGATGAGGATGGTGTCAGCTTCTTCAAATGCCGGTACGCCGTCGATGAAGACCGGGGTCAGGCCGGCTTCCTTGATTTTGTCGTGGTCACGGCCAGATACGGAGCCGCAGAGTTTGAGGGCATCGCGGTGTCCGTCTTTTAAAAAGCTGACGGAGAAGAGCTCTTCTTTGTCTATAAATTCTTTGGTGTAGCGCTGGGGACGGATATAGCAGGTAACAGCCGGTTTGCCCCAGAATACGCCTGCGCCGCCCCAGCTGGCAGTCATGGTGTTGAATTTATCCTTGGTGCCGGCGGTTAAAAGCATCCAGTCGGAACCGATGCGGGTAAACGGGTTAAAATTTAATTCTTCTGGCTTTATTTCTTTGAAGCTCATCGAAAAATCCTTCCTTTCCTGTCTGAATTGATCATTCTGTGAGTACCTTACCATTATCAGAGAAGAAAATCAAATATATTTTCGAAAATTCATTGACAGATGAGAAAAAAAGAGGTAGTCTTTAAATTGAGGTTAGAGACATCTAACTTGAGTTGTGGCATTCTAACCTGAGTTTGTTCATGCTAATTATGTTTTGTTTTTGATGAAACACGATATGATATGAGCACTTAGTGCGAGTCGTATCTAAGGACTTAATGAGGCTGAGCCAGAGGCAAAAGCGGAATTTAGTACTTGCAAAAAGAGTGGCAAGCAGAGTATGCTATATATTTTAAACGAACAGTTAGTCTGCGCTAATAAAAAGCCGGGTTGTGGACGGAAACGGCAGATGTGCGGCAAAATAATTTAGAAGATATGGAAAGAGAGATGATACGATGCAGCAGAGAGAGCAGATTATCGGCGAACTGAAGAGACGGGGGAAACGGATGACCGATCAGAGAAAGATCATGTTGGATGTGATCCTGGAGGGAAGATGGAGTAGTTGTAAGGAGATCTACTACGAGGCATCCAAGCGCGACCCGGGGATCGGCAAGGCAACGGTGTACCGGATGATTGCAGTGCTGGAAGAAATCGGCGTTTTAAACCGTTGCCGCCAGTATTCTCTGCGGAATGAGGATGAGCTGTCAAGTATAACTTCGGATGCTAGCTGATAAAAAATCTCAATAAGGAAAGTTAGGTTTGACTATCATGGGGGTAAGCTGTTACCATCTACTTGTACCTCAGAAATGAGTCATTAAACGCAGCAATATTCGCATTTGAAATGGAATAAAGAGTTTTCAAAAATCATATGTGAATATAATTAGATAATATCAGAGGAGGAGTAATCATGATGGACATTTTCAAATTAAAAAAATTAGGTTTATTTGCAGGCGGCGTTTTGTTCGGAACAGCAGGTGTTAAGATTCTTGGCAGCGAGGATGCAAAGAAATTTTACGTAAACTGCGTAGCTGCCGGACTTCGTGCACGTGATTGTGTGATGACCACCGCTACCAATATTCAGGAGAACGCTGAGGACATCCTGGCTGAGGCAAAGCAGATCAACGAGGCTCGCGGCTATGAGAGCTTTGGTGAGGATGAGGATTTCAACGAGACTGCTGAGGCAACCGAGGCCGCACCGGAGGCTGAGAAGGCAGAGCAGTAATAGCAACTCCAAGAATACATGAATCTAAATAACAGGGGGGCTGCCGCAAGATAGCATGGGATGCTGTCTCGCGGCAGCTCTTCTATAACCGGAGGAAGATGAATCATGAAATTCATTATAAAGCATGAAATCAAAGGAAGAATCCGTATCAGCCTTGCCCGGAAATTCCATACCGTGCGCGAAGCGGACGTTTTGGAACAGTATCTGCTTGGCCTGGACGGCGTGACGGCGGCTAAGGTGTATGAGCGGACAGCAGATGCGGTTATCTATTATAAGGAGGATCGGGAGGCGGTACTCGTACAGGTAGCGGCGTTTGATGGTCAGATTACCGAAAAACAGGAGATGGCAGTTAAAAGCAGCGGACGCGCCCTGAATCAGGAGTACAAAGAAAAGCTGATTCAGAAGGTACTGACCCGCTTTGCGACGAAGACATTTCTCCCGGCGCCGGTCCGTGCGGTATACACGTCCGTGCAGGCGATCCGTTATATCGTGAAAGGTATCCACTGCCTCGTATTTAAACGCAAGCTGCATGTGGAGGTGCTGGATGCGACGGCGATCAGTGTTTCCCTTCTGCGCCGCGATTTCAATACGGCTGGCTCCGTTATGTTCCTGCTCGGCGTCGGTGAGCTTCTGGAGGAGTGGACACATAAGAAATCCGTTGGTGATCTGGCGCGGAGCATGTCCTTGAATGTGGAAAAGGTCTGGAAGAAAGTGGACGGGACCGAAGTCTTTGTACCGCTTTCGGATGTTACCGCGGGCGACGAGCTGACCGTCCATATGGGTACAGTGATTCCGCTGGATGGTGTCGTAATAAGCGGCGAGGCGATGGTAAACCAGGCTTCGATGACCGGCGAATCCCAGCCGGTCAGAAAAGAGCCGGGCAGCTATGTTTACGCAGGAACCGCGCTGGAAGAGGGAGAGATTACCTTCAAGGTAGAAAAATCCGCCGGTTCCACCCGTTATGAGCGTATCGTACAGATGATCGAGGATTCGGAGAAGCTCAAATCATCCGTTGAAGGCAAGGCGTCGAACCTGGCAGATGCACTCGTTCCGTGGAGTCTGGGCGGTACCGCGCTTACCTATCTGTTGACCCGCAATGCGACGAAAGCACTGTCGATCCTGATGGTTGATTTCTCCTGTGCACTGAAACTGGCAATGCCGCTTGCAGTCCTGTCTGCGATGCGTGAGGCAAGCCAGCATCACATTACGGTCAAGGGCGGCAAGTTCCTGGAGGCAGTTGCCGAGGCAGAGACGATCGTATTTGACAAGACCGGAACACTGACCAAGGCAAAACCGGTTGTATCCGATGTAGTATCTTTCAACGGCATGGAGAAGGAAGAACTGCTTCGTATCGCAGCCTGCCTGGAAGAGCATTTTCCGCACTCGATGGCAAATGCGGTCGTACAGGAAGCGAAAAAACGTCATCTGGTACATGAGGAGATGCACTCGAGAGTGGATTACATCGTAGCGCACGGTATCGCTACCTATGTGGGCGAAGAACGCGTCGTGATTGGAAGCCACCATTTCGTATTTGAGGATGAGAAGTGCACACTGCCGGAGGATGGAAAAGAGAAGTTTGAGAACCTTCCGGAAAATTGTTCCCATCTTTACATGGCAATCGGCGGACAGCTTGCAGCCGTTATCTGTATCGAGGATCCGCTGCGTGAGGAAGCACCGTCTGTCATCCGCCAGTTAAAAGAGGCTGGATTTAAGCGCATTGTCATGATGACCGGCGACAGCGAGCGGACCGCAGCGGCGATCGCGAAGAGGGTCGGCGTGGATGATTATTTCTCCGAGGTACTTCCGGAGGATAAGGCGCGCTTTGTTGAGGAGGAGAAGGCGAAAGGCCATAAAGTTATCATGATCGGTGACGGCATCAACGATTCACCGGCCCTGTCAGCGGCAGACGCGGGCATCGCAGTCAGCGAGGGCGCAGAGATTGCCAGAGAGATCGCGGATATCACGATCAAGAAAGATTCCCTGGATGAAGTCGTGCTTCTGCGTCATCTGAGCATGGATCTGATGAAACGTGTCCATGGAAACTACCGTTTCGTCATCAGCTTCAACCTAGGTCTGATTCTCTTAGGCGTGGCTGGTATCATCACACCGTCGATGTCGGCGCTGCTGCACAACAGCTCGACACTGGCGATCAGCTTAAAGAGCATGACGAACCTGCTGCCGGAGGAAGAGCGGGAAGAAGCATAAGGAGTCTGGATACGGGCTTGATTGTATCCTCAATTATAAAATAAGTACAGTGAAACAGATGTAGAATGGGAAGAAAAAAGCCTGTTTTACATCTGTTTTTCTGCTATCTATTAACATTTGTTTTTTTATATAAATAATGCTATAATCGAAAAGCATCAGGGAACGTAAACTAAATAGGAGGATAAACCTTTCATGAAAAATGACTTATTCACAATCGGCAGCATCACGATCCACGGCTATGGTCTGATGATCGGCATCGGCATTATCGCTGCGTATTACCTGGCAGAGTACCGGGCAAACAAGCGGGGGATGGATGTCGATATGATCCTCTCGATCGCGATCTGCGGTGTTGTATGTGGAATTTTAGGTGCAAAACTTCTGTACTATGTCACAATCTTTGACGAGATTCTGGCAAACCCGAAGAAATTGCTAGATATCAGCGACGGATTTGTCGTGTACGGCGGCATCATCGGCGGCGTGCTGGGCGGCTATGTGCTGAGCCGGATCAAGCATATTTCGTTTTTCCAGTATGCGGATCTGGTCATGCCGTCGGTTGCGCTCGCGCAGGGCTTTGGACGGATCGGCTGTTTCCTGGCTGGCTGCTGCTACGGTATGCCGACCCACAGCCATTTTGCGATCGTGTTCCACGATTCAGACTTTGCCCCGAATAACATTCCGCTGGTTCCGACCCAGCTCATCTCAAGCGGTCTGGATTTTCTGCACTGCCTGCTGCTTCTCTATGCGGCGAAAAAGTGCAAAAAACAGGGGCAGGTGGTATCACTGTATCTGATCTGCTACAGTCTGGGACGCTTCGTGCTGGAATTTTTCCGCGGTGATTTGAACCGGGGAGCAGTCGGATCCCTCTCGACTTCACAGTTTATCTCGTTGTTTATCTTTGCGGCGGGCGTGGCGATGTTTGCGTTCTGCGGGAAGAAAGCGCAGGCAGTTTCGCTAAAAGAGGAGACAGTGAGTCAGGAAAAATAAAAGCTATTTATAGAGGTCACGTATGGAACCCCATATTGCTATGATGGCAGAGCAATGTGTATCGGCAGATAATGCTTGAAATGTAGAAATAAAGGGTGTAATATAGAAAAAAGACGTCATGAGTGTATATTACAGCCCTGAAAAACAGGATAGATTCGTTTGGCAAACCTGTAGAAATACAGGGACGCAAAGCATAGAAGCCTAACATGTGATAAGAAAAATGAGTGTCAGATATATTACATTAAGGTGGTTCGGCTGCAATCAGATATTGATTGCAGCTTTTTTATTTCATAGGAAGCTGCGTTCTATGAAACAAAAAAGCATAGAAGGAGAAAAATATATGGAAAAGAAAGAGAACAGCGAATTTAAAATTGCCATAGTGGGACTTGGATACGTTGGAATGCCGCTGGCAGTCGCATTTTCGGAACAATTTCCAGTTATCGGTTTTGATGTAAACAGCCGGAAGATTGCACAGTATAAAAAGGGAATTGATGAGACACTGGAAGTGGGGGATGAGGTTATTTCCAGCTGTAGTGTTGAATTTACAGATGAAGAAGCAAAGCTTAGAGAGGCATCGTTTGTAGTGGTGGCAGTCCCGACTCCGATCAATGGAGATAAGACACCGGATTTGTCGCCGGTGATCCGGGCGAGTGAGACGGTAGGACGAAACTTGAGAAGCGGAGCGATCGTTGTGTATGAGAGTACGGTGTATCCTGGCGTGACGGAGGAGATCTGTGCCCCGATCCTTGAAAAAGAAAGTGGATTAAAGTGCGGCGTGGATTTCAGGATTGGATATTCACCGGAGCGAATCAATCCGGGCGACCGGGTTCACACGCTCAAATCGATCCGGAAGATCGTATCGGGAATGGATCCGGAAACACGAGACCGGATCGGGCAGATATATGATACAATTATTGAAGCAGGAACGTTTCCGGTATCCTCTATTAAGACGGCGGAGGCAGTCAAGGTAGTGGAAAACAGCCAGCGGGACATCAACATCGCATTTATGAATGAGATGGCAATGGTATTTGAGCGGATGGGAATCGATACCAATGAGGTCGTGGATGGCATGAACACGAAGTGGAATGCGCTGGGATTCCGCCCGGGACTGGTCGGAGGGCACTGTATCGGCGTAGATCCGTACTATTTTATTTACGAGGCAGAGCGGCTTGGATATACCAGCCAGATTGTGGCATCCGGGCGCCGGATCAATGACCATATGGGAATTTTTGTGGCAGATATGGCATTGAAAAAGATGATCCGCGCAGGAATTGATCCGTCTAAGGCGAAGATAGTGATTCTGGGAATTACCTTTAAGGAAAATTGCCCGGATATCCGGAACACCAAGGTGCTCGATATCATCAATCATCTGCGGGAATACGGGATCGAGCCGCAGGTAGTCGATCCATGGGCGGATAAAGAACTGGTAAAACAGGAATACGGCGTCGAATTAAAAGAATGGAGCGAGATCCAGAATGCAGATTGCGTGATTCATGCGGTTGCACATGGAGAATTTCGCGACCGCGGACTAGAAGGAGTCGGTTCGCTGATGGGAACGGAGCGGAGTAAGAAAATACTGTTGGATATCAAGGGCGAATGGTCAGTCGATGCGCTGAATAAATCGGGGGTTATCTGGTGGAGAATGTAAAAAAACAAACGGAAAAAAGCTGGATTTTTCTGGGACTGGCTGCCGGTGTGTTAGTTATGTCTGCCGGCATCTGGGGCCTCTTTTTTATGAATAAAAGCTATTCACCGAATGCGAAAGCCTATGTGGATGGAAGAATTGAGACAGGAGATTCGGAGATAGATAAGGCGTATGAGAAGTTCTTTTTATCAGAACCAGCGGAGCTTATCCAGGATCAGAAAGAAAATCCGGAGAAAACCATCCGAATTTTGTTCCGGGGCTTAAATGAGGATGTGAACGTCAATGAAGTGGTGTTAAAACGCCTGGAGGAGACAGGAATCAAGGCATCGTTTGCCTTGTCTGCGGCAGAAACGCTGGAAAATAAGGACTATGTTGCCAGAATGTTAAAAGCCGGTCAGGAGCTGGTAAGCAATGGAACGGATGGAAGCGGAAACCTGCAGAGCCGGGAAGCCAGAGAAATGATAGAGGATATGCTTACATCCCGGGAGGCAATTTCGACTGGCGCCGATGTGGCAGTGCCGCTTTTATACTGTGACAGTGAGGTGACAGCAGAGCTTCTGAATGCGGCGGCGGTCAGCGGTTATGAGGCGCTGGTGGATCCGAACGAGGATCGTGTCATCACGGATGATACATTTTCCAGCTGGGAAGAGATAGAAAAAGAAATCGATTCGCTGCAGGGTCAGACGATCCTAGTGTTTGATCTGCGGGGGAAATGGCAGCCGGCGCAGGAAGAGGCGGTTTATGCACAAGCGCCAGTGATCGATAAACAGGAAGATCTGAAAGAAACACCGGAAGAGACGGAAAAAGAAACCATTTCGGCGCAGGAAGAATTTCAGTGGCTGACGGAGGTGCTGGAAGAGAAAGAAATTCCAACCGGTCCCGTCGGAGAAATGGAAAGAACCCCGGGCATACAGGTACTTCGGCAGCAGGCAGATGCGCCGGATGCCGAACGGGCAGCCGTATATCATTATTGCCTGACGAAAGAAGCAAAAATCGGAGTGGGAATTATCGGCCTTCCGGAGAAGAGCCTGCTTCGTTCCCTTCTGGCAGAATTGGAAAAAAATGCGGCATCAGCTACCTTTTTTGTCAGTCCGAAAGAACTTGAGACGCGCGGCGAGGAGATCCGGGAAATTGCAGAAGCCGGATATAGCATTGGACTGACGGATGGCGGGGAGAAGGTGGAGACGGCGGGAGCCGCATTTGACTCCATGCAGTCGGGACTCCATGCTCTGTATCAGTATACAGAAAATCCGGCACGGCTGTACTATGTACAGAGTGAAGAAAATCTGGATTCGGTCCGGATCGCTGCGAAGCTTTTAAATGTGAAGGTAGTGCAGACGGAAGCGGAGAATTCCATGCAGGCGGGAGCGTTCTATATTCTGGATCTGAAGAACCGGAAAGCGGTAGAAGAACTGAAACAGAAAGCGGAAGGGGCAGGTCTGGCGCTTTCGGATATACAGACGCTGATTCAGAATTCCGGCACGATCTCGGTTCTGGCACCGGAAAAGGTCAATGAAATGCGCCGGAATAATCAACAAAAACAGGTAGAAGCGCAGAACATGGTCTACACGACGGAGCGTGCGTTCAGTTTTTCATTTTATGATCTGGGACATGAAAACGCCGTCCTCGATACGCTGGACGCGATGAAAGCGAGAAATGGAAACGCTACCTTTTTTGTCACATTGAATGAACTGATGTCAAAGCCTTCTCTGATTGAGGCAATTCTGGCAGATGGCCACGAGGTGGATATTGCGTATAAGGCAACGAAGAAATATCCGCAGACATTTGATGCGGTGACACAATATCTGAATGCATGGGAAACCTACGCAAAATGGCGTTATGGAATCGATTCAGAGATTGTTTTTATGCCGAATGGCAAGGCGGAGAATGAGACGAAGGAAGCGCTGCATACGGCGGGATGTAGCCTGATAGAGAGTACTTTCCATATCGTAAAAACCGAAGATAAGGAGATCGTTCTGGATAACATTCCGGAAGTGATTGGAAAACTGGAGCGTATCCGTCTGACGAGAGGTGCATTTGTCAGCTTTAATATGGGATATTATGAGAATGACCGCTATACGCAGCGGGGATCCACCATTTTTGGTGTCATGCTGGATGGCTTTATGAATGCACATGTGGACACCTTGGCGTACCGCTCACATGACACAGGAGAAATTGAAGATGCGAGCCGATTTGAAATACATACAGTCAGCCGTATGCTGGATTCACCGGAAAAATATACGCTGAGCAATCAGAAACAGACGGATATCACATTGGATAAGAATGTTCTGACGAATATGGCGACGGACGAAGAAAGGGAAAGATTTATTGAAGAACGCTATTATGGAAATATGATAGTGAATTCAAAAGATAGGCTTCCAGGGTTTACGGCGGAAGAAATTAAAAGATTGGATAAAAACGGAACATTTACAACAGAACCAGTGATATTTTTGACGTTTGACGATTGGGGGACAGAGCAGTCAATTAATGAACTTCTTTATATTTTGGATAAACATCAAGTAAAAGCAACATTTTTTATTTACACTGGATATGTCGATGGTAATCCGAATCTTTTACGAACAATTGCCGCGCATGGACATCAGATAGCAAGTCATTCGGATGGTCATCTGGTACTGGCAGATAGTAGAGGCGGAGATGAGAATATTAATGATTCTCTGACCGAAGAGGAGGCAGAAAAATTAAGAAAGGATCTAGTAGTTTGTTATAATAAATTATATCGTTATACGGGAGATGTAGTTGTGGATGGGAAAAAGGCGCTTACAAAAATGTTTCGTCCCCCGACATTGGCAGTGAGTAAAATAGGCTTAAGCCAAGTGTTTGATGTCGGCTTTGAGTATTCAATTTCTGGAGGGTATGCGACGTCAGACTATAAAATAGGTAGTTATGAAGCAATGATAGAAGATTTGACTAAAACAAGTATTGGATATCAGAAATATGAAACAGTTCATAATGGCACAATCATTGTTATGCATATGCAGGAAAATGCCAAATACACGGCGCAGGTCCTGGATGCGATGATACCGATTTGGAAGGAACAGGGGTATACATTTGCGCGGATTGATGATTATCTTGGCAGATAGGATAAATTATGGGTAAAAAGCTTTTTAAGAAAAAAGAATGGGATTTAAAAACATTTGACGGAGATATTCTGTTAAATGAACGGGCGGATCGAAGAGTTCTGCCGGATGTGCCGGATCCAGAGGGAATCCGCTCCCAGTTTGACCGGCGCGGTGTATCGGCGGATAATGACAGTGTCGAATCCGTCATTTTGAACCGCAAGTCAGGAATCCGCTTTGTTGCCGGATTTCCGGTGGAAGTTTCCTTTCTGGATATGGCGGGAAAGAGGAAGACCATTTCGGCGGTCAGCGGCGATATATCGGAAACGGGTATATCGCTCCGTTTCCCGGATCTTGCAAGCGTGGAACGCTTAAGAAAAGGACACGGGATGCGGCTGAAATTTGAGATCCCGCCGGGCAGTATGCCGGAGGGGCGGGAGATGAAGGTCCACATGGCGGCATCCTGTGTCAGAATGTTTGAAAAAGACGGTGAATTCTACGCCGGATTCGAATTTGTGGAAGATCTCAGGACGTATAGGCACAGACATAAGGATCGGTATCTTTATCTTGGCAGTCTGCTTCTTTTATTTGGAATCAGCCTGATGATTGCGCTGATGCGCGCAGAGAGTGTTATTTATTTCAAATACAATGCGCTCCCGTACTCATACAGTCTGGTGGCGGCGCTGTTTCTTTTAAGCCGCTATGCGTTCGGTGCACTGTACCGTCCAGTGAAAATCAATCCGGATTTTAAACCGAGCGTGACGATCATCATTCCGTGTTTCAACGAGGAGACATGGATTCGGAGAACGATTCTCTCCTGCATGAACCAGTATTATCCGTCGGATAAGCTGGAGGTCATTGTGGTGGATGACTGTTCTTCGGACCGCTCCGTTGAAGTAATAAAAGAGACGATCGAGGAGATAAAATCTTCCGTAGGGGAACGTCTGCGCGTCAATAACCGCCTCTCCTATATTGTCCAGGAGAAAAATGCGGGAAAACGGGCGGCGCTCTGCCGGGGCGTGGATGTGGCAAAGGGGGAACTGGTTATTTTCGTTGATTCCGACAGTTTCCTGGATCCATATGCGGTTATTAACTTGGTTCAGCCGTTCCAGGATCCGAAGATGGGTGGCGTGGCAGGAAGAACGGATGTGGCAAATACCTATACCAACAGCCTGACCAAAATGCAGGCCGTTCGCTATTATATCGCATTTCGTGTGATGAAAGCGTCGGAGGCCCTGTTTGACACGGTTACCTGTCTGTCGGGACCGCTGTCCTGCTACAGGAAGGAAATTGTGAAGAAACATGAAGAGGACTGGTTAAATCAGCGTTTTCTAGGACACAAGGCGACGTTTGGAGATGATCGGGCGATGACGAATTTCGTTTTGAAGAACCACCGGACCTATTATCAGGATACGGCGATCTGTTCGACGATCGTGCCGAATCAGCAGAAAGTATTTTTAAAGCAGCAGATGCGCTGGAAACGTTCCTGGCTTCGTGAGTCGCTGATGGCAGGAGAATTTATGTGGAGAAAAGAACCGTTTGCGGCGGTCAACTTTTTTATCGGTCTGCTGGTGCCGATTCTGGCACCGGTTGTGGTGGTGTATAACCTTTTTTATGTGCCGTTTACACAGCATATTTTTCCGACGACCTTTCTGGTCGGCCTGCTTTTGATGTCTCTGATGATGAGTATTGCACAGCTTTTCTTCCGGAAGAGTACAACGTGGTATTTTGGATTCTTATTCTGCCTCTACTACGAGATTGTTCTCTTGTGGCAGATGCCTGTGGCATGGGTGACATTCTGGAAATCGACCTGGGGGACCCGCATGACACCGAGTGATGTGAAAGAGAAGGAAAAGAAAGAGAAGAAAAAGCAGAAAAAACAAGGGGGAACGGCGGATGTATAAGATAGAGACGCGAAAAGACAAAATAAAAATCATCCGTACCATCCTGGAGAGCGCGGTTCTTTTAACTCTGGTGTTTGCGATTGTACGCACGCTGAATGTCAACAGTGTCTATATTCCGTATGATCCGCAGGATAAGAGTGTGGTAAGCGGCGAAGAATGCGGCTTTCTGGCCGTGTCCTATTTTGGCGTGGACCGCCAGGGAACGGATACGCTGATCTCAACGAAGGAGCTGGATGAGCAGTTAAAGACACTGTATGATCTGGGGTATGTGACGATCAGTCAGGCGGACATCGAGGCGTACTATCAGAAAAAGCAGCCGCTTCCGGATAAGGCATTGTTTCTGATGTTTGAGGACGGACGCCGGGATACCGTGCTGTTTTCTGAAAAGATTCTGGAAAAATATAATTATAAGGCGACTATACTGAGCTATGCGGACAAATTTGCTGAGAAGGATCCGAAGTTTTTATCCGCCAAGGATCTGAAAAAACTTCAGGACAATGGCTACTGGGAGCTTGGAACGAATGGATACCGGCTTTCTTACATCAACAGTTATGACCGGTATGACCGTTTTTTGGGGCAGATGACGAGTGATGAATTTGTCCGTGTGAATCAGTATTTGGGGCGGGATTATAACCATTATCTGATGGACTATATACGGGATGAAAACCGGATTCCGGTCGAGAGCGACAAGGCGATGGAGAGCCGCATCACGCAGGATTACCACTTTATGGAACAGATTTACAGTGAAGAAGTAGGGATGGTGCCGGAGCTTTACTGCCTGATGCATTCTAACACGGGACGCTATGGCAATACGACCAGTGTCAGCCAGGTAAATGAGGATAATATCGAGGAGCTGTTTGAAATGAACTTTAACCGGGATGGTTATGCGCTAAATACGGTCAAGTCGTCCATCTATGATCTGACGCGTCTCCAGCCGCAGGCGTACTGGAGTACAAACCATCTTCTGATGCGTGTGAAAGCGGATCTTCCGGAAAACCAGAAACAGAAGATTGTGTTTGTGACGGGAAAAACAAAGCGGGATAAGGAGAGAGCGGGAAAATGGTTCTTAAAAAGCGGAGCGGACGAGTTTAAGAAAGACAGTCTGGTCGTGACGAGTGAGCCGCAGGGAGAGGGACTGGTCTCGTTAAAGAATGTTTCGGTTGAAAATGCGGAGATATCGGTTAAGCTTCAGGGAAATAAAATCGGTGGTCAGACGATCTATCTGCGGGATTCGGAGGATCATTCCCGGTATATTGCGGTATCCGTCCAGAATAACCATCTGATCCTGTCTGAAAAAGGAGCGAATTCCACCAGCACAACCATGATGGACAAGGATCTGCATGATTTAGTGGATGTTTCAGATCGGATTTCGGTGGAAGAAGATAAAAAAGATTCGCTGGTAGCCGAATATAAAATGCGGGGACGCTTTGCTGACAGTGCGGCGGACAGCCTGGTATTTTACAGAGAGGCAGGAGAAGCCGGAAAGGTTAAGACACGATCGGTCGCCGACGGGGCAGATGAGTACATACCGGAGCTTCAGATCAATGATCTGGGAGATACGGATCTCAAGATCCGCCTGGAGGGAGAGAAACTTCAGGTATGGGTCAACGGCACGGATGTGACAGGCACGATCAAAGTGTCCGTTTCCGGGGCAGGTATGGTTCGCCTTGGGGCGAGCTGGGGCGGCTTTGGCTACAGTCAGAGAAATGTGGCCGATGATGTGTACGACGGCGTATTCAGCAAGCTGCTGATTACGGACGGAGATAAAACAGTATACGACGGGCGTCTTCCAGAAGTTGAGAAACTAGCGGATGCGCTGAATGACAAGTGGAATGCAGTGGTGAACTGGTTTATTAAGAATTTATAATATGGTTTGCGGACTGAAATTTTCTAAACGAAAAATTCAATGATGAACATGTGCGTAAACGATAACGAAATGAATGAGGGCAGATAGGAAGAGAACATGAGAAAAAAGAGATTTTGGATAGATGGTTTATGCGCAGCATGCTGCGTGGTAATAGCGGCGGCAGTGATAGGATGTGCCCTTCCTGGGAAGAAAGCGGAGGCTGGACCGGCACAGGAGGTGGATGATTCGTATTCGAAAGAAGAAGTACGCACGTTAGCAGAAACAGCGGATGAAACGACGGTCTGGAGTGCGTACTGGGATTGTGCCGATACCCTGCGCGTGCTTCGCTCAGAGAAAGAGTACATCCAGGCAGTCAGTCTGTTTGAGGCATATTTTAAGGATGATGAGATTGTGATCCCGGAGGCAACCGAGAAGACATTGAACCAGATCCGGAATCGGGAAACGATGCGGGATATGACGGTGTTTCTGTCATTTGTCAATGATGTGGATCAGAATGGAACGATTGTCCAGAAGGATACAGATATTTTGAAAAAGCACATTGGAAGTGAGGCGGCGGCGCGGGCACACGCGGAACATCTGGTGGAGATCGCCTCGGAGGGAGGATATGACGGAGTCGAGATTGATTATGAGAAGATCCGTTCGGACATGGAACTCTGGGATGATTTTCTGAGGTTTGAGGATTTCCTTCTGGAAGCAGCGTCAGAGAAAAATCTGAAAGTGCGGATTGTGCTGGAACCGTCCACGCCGGTTGAGGACCTTACTTTCCCGGAGGGGGCGGAATATGTTGTCATGTGCTACAATCTGTACGGGGGTGGTACGGAACCGGGCCCTAAGGCGGATCGAGATTTTCTGAAGGAACTAAAGGAACGGTTTGGAATGCTGTCGGATATCTCCTATGCATTTGCAGACGGCGGATTTGACTGGGAGGGAGATTCACAGAAAGCAAAGCAGCTGCGGGCATCGGAGGCGGCAGAAATGGCAGAAAGATACGAAGCCAAGCCGGTGCGGGACGTAGCCAGCGGTGCGCTGCACTTTGAGTATACGAAAAGCGGGACGAAACATACGGTGTGGTATGCGGATGAAGAGACGTTGAAACTCTGGGCTGAATGGTTAAAAGAAGAAGGCGCGGATCCACTTCATGTGAGTCTCTGGAGGCTGTGACAAAAAATGTCCAACCCAAATGTCAACCCAAATAAAAAATATTCTTGACATTTTACCAAAATCGCTGTATGATACCTCTGATATGGAAAATCTTAACATTTTAAGAGTCATCCATGCAAATATATCTGACCACCTGTGAAACAGGGAATGGCCATACGGACAGCCGGGTCAAATGCCGATTGGCAGTGCGAACTGCCCTATTGATTGAGTTAAAAGCTCAATTTTATAAGTTGGTTACTTTACAACCAGTGCTCATGCACATCAACTTGTAAAACGGTCAATAAGAGTGGTAAAAGTAGATATTTGCTATATAGACTCTGAATGTGAGATTTCTGTGGATAAAAAGGTTTGAAGCAATGTGCAGTATATGCGGTAAATAGGGACAAGGGAAGATTCCGCAGGTATACGGCAGA
>OWJB01000540.1_pt1 | contig 17205 bp, 15 predicted proteins | sample 1732861 | NCBI WGS metagenome assembly OWJB01 (sample SAMN05065762, study PRJEB22554) | human gut metagenome | biome: ENVO:2100002; feature: ENVO:00000062; material: ENVO:00002003 | host: Homo sapiens | place: USA
TTCATCACATGGGTGAGCAAACTGTCATATCGCTGCAGGTTGACATCTATATAAGTGTCCACACCCGAATGAATACCCTGCTGAATACTCATTAACAGTTCCTTTAGCGAATCTTGCTTTTTCAATAACACATCCAGCCCGTTCTCACTACTTGCAACAGGTGTAGAATCTTCCGGAGCGTTACCAACGGCCTTCACCGTATCCGTGGTTGTTTCTGTCCGGGAGTGTATCGTATCCTGACGGCTACTATCCGTATAAGAAATCGTTTGTTTAGTCACTAATGAATTGCCGTCCGCATCATATCCGGCCGATACCGTCAGCGAACCGTGTTCCACATTATCTTTTTGCAAATCATTTACCCGGAGCACGACCTCGTTAAAGTCACTCGTCCGCATCGCATCTCTGATATTGCTCTCCATTTCCATCTTCATTGACCGGTAAAGCCCTGTCAACCAATAAGCTTGATAAACAAAGATTCCGATTAATGAGCAGATAACCAGTATGACAATATGTTTTAGTGGTAATTTCATACTGACAAAGATAATAGGAAACTATTCTTATTCTTCTCTTTGATAAGACTAAATAACACTAGATAAGCCAGTGATAACGCAAATTTCCATTTTTTCTACCGTATTTTGTCGTATTCCAAAAATAAAGACGAAATGAAACGGATTAATTTACTATTTATGTCTCTTCTATGTGTGTGGATATCCGCTACAGCACAAGTCGGACAACAGTCACAGGAACCTGTCGACAGTATCAAGAATATAGGTTATATGGATAGTTTGTTTCAGGAACTGCCCGAAGTGATGATTACAGGTGAACGCCCTATCGTGAAAGCCGAACAAGGCAAACTCGTGTATGACGTGCCGAGACTGGTGGGCAACCTGCCTGTGGATAATGCCTATGATGTTGTGAAAAATCTTCCGGGTATAGTAAATATGAATAATAGTCTGATGTTGGGAGGACAGGAAGTTACCGTTGTCATCAACGGAAAAGTTACCACACTGTCTGCCGAGCAATTAGATGCTTTATTAAAATCAATCCCCGTCAGCCGGATCGAGAAGGCGGAAGTGATGTATTCCGCTCCGGCACGCTATCAGGTACGCGGACCGATGATTAACCTGATATTAGCACCCGGCACAGGACAGGCATCTTCCCTTCAAGGAGAACTCTATACAGTTTTTAACCAACATCACTACGAATCTTTGGCAGAACGTGGAAGTCTTCTGTACTCTGGACGTAAATTCTCTGCAGATCTTCTTTACTCTTACTCTTATGATCGCGACCGAAGGATTACGGAGAAAGAAGCACTTCACACGTTAGCCGATGGTTCAGCGCATCAGATGGATATGGATGAAATAATGACTTCCCGTACCAACAGTCATCAGATACGTCTCGGAATGGATTACTCCCTCGCAGAAGATCATCTGTTAAGCCTGGTCTACACAACCGCTTTTACCGATTCCAAACATTATTCCATAGCTACCGGTGCGCAAAACTCTGTTACCGATTCACAGGGAGACAGCCAGCTCCATAACGCAAAGTTAGATTATCAAACCCCTTTCGGGCTGAAAGCTGGAGTGGCATTTACATCCTATCATTCTCCCGGCAGCCAATTATTATATAGCACGATGGGAACAGAGACAATGAATTTCTTAAGCCGGGATAAACAGCAAATCAATCAATGGCGTTTTTATGCCGGGCAAGAACATACTTTGGGCAAAGGCTGGGGATTGAATTATGGCATAATCTATACGACCGCTTTAGACCATAGCTACCAAAGATATTATGACCCGGAAACAGATAACCTGTTACCGGATAATAACATGAACTCCCGCCGTCGCGAACAAACCCTGAATGTGTATGCCGGACTAAGCAAAAGCTTCGGTGAAAAACTCTCGGCCGATGTTTCTCTGGCAGCAGAGCAATATCATACAAATATCTGGAATGAATGGAGCGTGTATCCGGTAGCCAATCTAACTTATATGCCCGCTGCCGGACATGTCCTGCAACTCTCATTAAGTAGTGACAAGGAATATCCTGAATACTGGAGCGTACAGAACGCAATCTCTTACATGGGAGCATACTCTGAAATTCAAGGAAATCCCTATCTCAAACCTGCCACGAACTATGAAACCAGCCTTAATTATATACTAAAAGGCAAGTATGTTTTTTCCGCCTTTTATAGCTATACCAAAAACAAGCAGATGCAAACCCTCTACCAATCACCGGAACGCTTGGTAGAGATTTACAAATTCTTCAACTTTGATTTTTCATCACAAGCCGGATTGGTAATGACAGTTCCCTTTAAGGTGAAAAAATGGCTAGACTCCCGTTTCACAGCCATCGGTTTTCGTTATCGCCAGAAAGATAGTGACTTCTGGGATATCCCGTTTGACCGTAAACTATATACATTCGTCTTGACGATGGACAACACATTTACCCTTTCCACCAAACCCGACTTAAAATTCACCCTGACCGGATTCTATCAAAATAGAGCTATACAGGGAATTTTCGATCTTCCTCGTTCGGGAAATCTGGATGCAGCGCTTCGTTACACCTTTGCAAAAGGAAAAGCACAATTGACGCTGAAGTGTGACGACCTGTTCAATACCTCCACCATTTCGACACAAGTCCGTTACGGATTGCAGAATGTGAAAAACCACTATCTGCGCACTACCCGTACATTCGGTATTTCGTTTAACTATAAATTCGGAGGATACAAAGAGAAGAAGAGGGAAGAGGTTGATACTTCCCGCTTTAAATAAATACTAATTTATCGGCATAGCGCCAGAGCAAGGCTTTCTTACAGGAGGTTTTCATTTTAGGCACGGATTACACGGATTTCACGGTTTTTAGAAATATGGTTGCATAAAGCAACAGCGTAATCCGTGAAATCCGTGCCTGAAAACTACCCATCTATAAAACGAACTACTTAGCCTATTCTTTTAATGCCTTCCATGCTTTGGCATATTCTTCCAAAACACATTTGATACTTTGTCCGATTTTCACATAATCGGCCTCATTCAAATTGGCTAGTGACACACGCACACTCCATTTCGGTCCGGCAAAGCCACCACCATTCAACAGGACGAGTGAAGTTTCGTTTGCCAGGCGGAAAACCACATCCAATGGATTGTAGGTCTTTTGCAGATAAGAAACGAAGTCATCCCCATAGAATTTCTTCGCCCATACCAGCATATCGATCTCCGAATAATATCCGGCACGTAACGGATCTTCCACCAGCGTGAAACCTGTGTTATCCCACAACGCATGCAGACGACGGTGAATAATTTCCTGCATCTTCTTCTTATAACTGTCTTCTTTATCCAGAAGCGAGAAGATGGCAAACAAACTCATCTGTATTTGTTGAGGTAGAGAAAGCCCTGCAGTATGATTCAATGCAATCTGCCGGCTGTCAGCCACCATACGATTGATAAATTTCATCTTTTCCGGTTGTAGACTAAGACTGGAATAACGTTTGTTCAAGATTGATTTCTGCTCCTCCGACAGGAGGGCAATCATTTTGTCGTAGATGTTGTCTTCGTGTAGAGCGATCACTGCGGTTCTCCATCCCGTAGCTCCAAAATATTTGGAGAACGAATAAACGCAAAGCGTATTATGCGGCAATTCTGCCATTAATGAACGGAAATGAGGAATAAATGTTCCGTACACATCATCCGTGATAATCATCAGGTTCGGATTATCATTCTTCACAATGTTGATGATACGTTCGGTAGTCTCTTTACTAAGCGCATAACTGGGCGGATTACTCGGATTGGTAATAAATAATGCTTTGATCCGCGGATCTTTCAGCTTGTCTATATCTTCATCCTTATACTGCCAGGTATGTAAACCGTCAGGAGTCATTTGGTCAGCAGAAATTTCGGTCACGTCGAACTGATAGCGTCGCAGTTCCGGGATTTCTATATAAGGAGTGAACACAGGAACCATCAAAGCAATGGCATCCCCCTGGTTCAACAGGAAATTCTCTTGCAAAGAATCGAACAGATAACACATGGCTGCCGTACCTCCTTCGGTCGCGAAAAGGTCAAAAGTTCCTTTCGGCGGACGGCGGTCACACATCTCTTGTGCCAGGTAATCCTGTACGATTAACTCCGTAAAATGTAAAATACGGTCGGGCACAGGATACTGGTCGCCAATCACCGATTCCGCCCATTCGTGAATAAGCGTATCCGGATCGGCAGCATGTTCCATCAGCATATAATTATAGCCCTCTTTCAACAGGTTAGCACCGGGAGCTTTCTCGTTTTCTTTCAGGAAAGCCTCGAAACGGGCAGCAATTCCCGCCTTTTGCGGAATACCTGCTATTCCTTCTTCCAGTGAAAACGCATGACGACATTCGCAAAGGCCGAATTGTCCCAGCAGAAAAAAGGCTTCGCGTGGTTCGGTAGCAATCCAGTTCGGGTTACCTCTTCCGGCATTCAACATCGTATGTGCTATCTTCTTGATACTTTCATCTGCCATATCGATCAGTTTGTTTTTCAGCTCGAACGGGCTGATCGTTTCCATTTTCTTGGCATAACTTTTCGTAATGGCAGGGTTATTTGTTTTCTTTTCCATAATGATATTTATTTAGTTAGTTTTACATAAGTAGTACGATGACGACTCCCCAGATAATCAGGAGCGTATTGCCGACTGCATACGTCACCGTATATCCCAATGCCGGTGTGTCGCTTTCCACTGCATCCTGAATAGCTCCCAATGCAGCTGTTGTAGTACGTGCTCCTGCCGTACATCCCAATGACAGGGCAGGGTGGAATTTGAACAAGTATCTCGCCATCAGCAATCCGGCGAGGAGAGGAATGGCCGTTGCCAATGCGCCGACGATAAACAGGCTGACGCCTACTTCCTTGAATCCGGCAATGAAACTGGGACCTGCAGCGATACCGACCACTGCGATAAACATATTCAGTCCTACATTATTCAATACCCATAAAGAAGGTTCGGGGATACCTCCGAAAGTAGGATGCTTGCTGCGTAGCCAACCGAACAGAAGTCCGGCTATCAATGCGCCGCCACTGGTAGAAAGACTGATAGGAACACCTCCCAGATGAATAGCCAGTGCACCGAAAAGACCACCGAGCAAAATACCCAATCCAACGAAGATCATATCCGTCTGGTTGGTAGGCCGGTCAATATAGCCCATTTGTTTGGCAGCACTTTCCACTTCATGTTTAAGACCGGTAAGTTCGAGAATATCTCCCGAATCTACGATTGTTTTAGGCAATACCGGAACATTGATTCCGGCACGTTTGATATTCCGGATGCTAACCCCGTGCATAAACTTCTGCGCCCTGATTTTGGAAACCGTTTCTCCGGCAAAAGTCCGGTGGGTCACCATTACAGGAAGAGTTTCTGCCGGGAAATCGAGTAATTGTGCATCAATCACTTCCGGACCGATCCAGTCTTCTTCTCCAATCACAAATTCACGGCGTCCGCTAAGTACCACTTCGTCATTCTTGTGAAGAATCAGGTTCGGATCTACTTCCTTCACCACTCTTTTTTGACGAATCCGTTCTACAAACAGCCGTTTATCATTTTTACATAGATAAGCTTCGAGTTCACTGACTTTTTTTCCTTTGCCAAACCATTCATTGGTGATTTTATAAGCACGGAACACAACCGGACGAAGAGCCGGGGAAAATCCGGGTTCATCAGCTTCCGATGTTCCCATTTGAGCCTCCAATTCCTTGCAGTCGGCCTTCACCTTATCCAGTCCACCCAGCATTTTAGGGCCGAGAGAAGCCAGAATCCATGCCGAACCGGCCGTTCCGAAAATATAAGTTACGGCATACGCTACCGGAATTGCATTGATGAACGTGGCTTTCTGTGCATCGCTGATTCCCAGCTGGTTGATCGTATCGCTTGCCACGCCGATAACGGCGGATATTGTTTGTGAGCCTGCCAACAGTCCGGCAGCTTCTCCTACATGATATCCCATGATTTTGGCCAGTATCCACGGGGCTACCAGACTGACAATACACATCAGTACGGCAAATCCCACTTGTGGCAGACCGTCTTTCTTCAATCCGCGGAAAAACTGCGGACCTACCTTATAGCCAACGGCAAATAAGAAAAGCAGAAAGAACACAGCTTTCATCGGACCATCTACAGTGATATTCAGTTGTCCGACCAATACTCCGACCAGAAGAACGCTGGTGACTGTCCCCAAGGAGAATTTCCCTATTTTGAGTCTGCCAAGCCAGAACCCGGCAAAGAGCGTAAGGAAAATAGCAAGTTCAGGATGTACCCTTAGTTGATTAATAATCCATTCCATAATTAAGTTGTTGTTTTAGGTTATGCTATTTACAACAGTTATCGCGTGAAAAGAGTTTGTTGTGTTATGATAAATATCCGGTGAACTTTAAATTTCTCTATTTCGCTTTTTTGTTATACTTTTGTTCCTTCAAAAATAAAACTAATCATATTCTGTATGAAATCAGACATAGAAATTGCTCGCAGCATTGAGCTGAAGAAGATTAAGCAAGTTGCCGAAGGCATCGGAATCCCTCGCGAGGAAGTGGAGAATTATGGCCGCTACATTGCAAAGATCCCCGAACAACTGATTGATGAAGAGAAAGTGAAGAAAAGCAATCTCATTCTGGTCACTGCTATCACAGCAACCAAAGCGGGCATTGGCAAAACTACAGTATCTATCGGTCTCGCTCTGGGATTGAATAAAATTGGAAAAAATGCGATTGTCGCTCTTCGCGAGCCGTCGCTCGGTCCATGTTTCGGAATGAAGGGAGGAGCAGCCGGTGGAGGATATGCACAAGTGCTTCCGATGGACAAAATTAATCTCCATTTTACCGGAGATTTTCATGCCATCACTTCTGCCCATAACATGATTTCCGCCCTGCTCGATAATTATCTCTATCAGAACCAGGCAAAAGGTTTCGGATTGAAAGAAATCCTTTGGCGGAGAGTGCTCGATGTGAACGATCGTTCGTTGCGCAGCATCGTTGTCGGTCTCGGACCTAAATCCAACGGGATTACCCAGGAGTCCGGTTTCGATATTACTCCTGCTTCAGAGATTATGGCAATTCTTTGCCTTTCTAAAGATGTGAGTGATCTGCGTCGCCGTATTGAAAATATTTTGTTGGGCTTCACGTATGACGACCAACCTTTCACAGTGAAAGATTTGGGAGTGGCAGGAGCCATCACTGTGTTATTGAAAGATGCTATCCATCCTAATTTAGTGCAGACTACCGAAGGAACCGCTGCTTTTGTACATGGCGGTCCGTTTGCTAATATCGCACATGGTTGTAACTCTATTCTGGCCACTAAACTGGCAATGTCTTTCGGCGATTATGTAATTACGGAAGCCGGATTCGGTGCCGATCTTGGTGCAGAGAAGTTCTACAATATCAAATGCCGCAAGAGCGGACTCCAACCGCGTCTCACTGTGATTGTCGCTACGGCACAAGGATTAAAGATGCACGGAGGTGTCAGTCTCGACCGTATCAAAGAGCCGAATATGGAAGGCTTGAAAGAAGGATTGCGTAATCTCGACAAACACGTTCGTAACCTTCGCTCATTCGGTCAGACCATCATCGTAGCTTTCAATAAGTTTGCATCCGATACGGATGAAGAAATGGAATTGTTGCGCGAACATTGCGAACAGTTGGGAGTGGGCTTCGCCATCAACAATGCGTTCAGTGAAGGAGGAGAGGGAGCAGTAGATATGGCCCGTCTGGTGGTAGATACTATAGAGAATAATCCGTCCGAATCTTTACGCTACACTTATAAGGAAGAAGATAGCGTACAGCAGAAGATTGAAAAGGTAGCCACTAATATTTACGGAGCCAGCGTTATTACTTATAGCAGTATTGCCCGCAACCGTATCAAACTGATCGAGAAAATGGGAATTACTCATTATCCGGTTTGTATTGCGAAAACACAATATTCATTTTCTGCCGATCCAAAGATTTATGGTGCGGTAAACAACTTCGAGTTCCATATTAAAGATATTGTTATCAATAACGGAGCTGAAATGATTGTAGCCATTGCCGGAGAAATTCTTCGTATGCCGGGATTACCCAAGGAGCCGCAAGCATTGCACATCGATATTGTGGATGGAGAAATAGAAGGATTGAGCTAAAATAAATCCCCGTCTTTCCCTATGAAATAAAATGTGGAAAGACGGGGATGACTGTATATAGAGTCCAGTGTGCTTCCGTTTTCTCTTCTTGCACACTGTACGGTTGAATTCGTCCTTGCTATGAGTGATTATGACATCATATATTTCTTTTATAGTAAGAAAAACGAAAATCCGGACAGATGGTTCGGGCGGGACCGTTAATAAATAAAAAAAAGCCTGCTCCTTTCACAAAGAGCAGACCTTATAAATAAGAGATAAAGCTGATAACAGCTTGAAGCTATTAGCTTTAAAATCGTTTTTTAATAAGCAAAAAGAGGATATTTCTTCATTGTCTCATTGACACGTGCACGTACTTGTGCAATAACTTCCTCATTTTCTACGTTAGACAATACAGTCTCGATCATTTCAGCAATTTCGAGCATCAAGTCTTCTTTTGCACCACGGGTAGTGATGGCAGGAGTACCCAAACGGATACCGGAAGTCTGGAAAGCCGAACGGCTGTCAAACGGAACCATGTTCTTGTTAACGGTAATATCAGCAGAAACCAATGCTTTTTCTGCCACTTTACCTGTCAGTTCAGGATATTTGCTACGCAGGTCGACCAACATAGAGTGGTTGTCTGTACCACCGGAAACGATAGTAAAGCCACGGTCAATCAAAGCCTGTGCAAGTACAGCAGCGTTCTTTTGTACTTGTTTAGCATATTCCTTAAATTCAGGTTGCAGGATTTCACCGAAAGCAACTGCTTTAGCAGCAATTACATGTTCCAACGGTCCACCTTGAACCCCTGGGAATACGGCAGAATCCAGTAATTGAGACATCATCTTGATCTCACCTTTCGGAGTGGTCTTACCCCACGGATTGGGGAAATCCTTACCCATCATGATGACACCACCACGAGGTCCGCGAAGTGTTTTATGTGTAGTAGAAGTGACGATATGTGCATATTTAACCGGGTTTTCGAGCACTCCGGCAGCGATCAGACCGGCAGGGTGAGCCATGTCGATCATCAGGATAGCGCCTACTTTGTCAGCGATTTCACGCATACGTTTGTAATCCCATTCACGAGAGTATGCAGAACCACCACCGATAATCATTTTCGGTTTCTCGCGCAGAGCGACTTCTTCCATCTGGTCGTAGTCAACGCGTCCAGTTTCCTGATTCAGGTTATATTCGCAAGGAGTATAGATGATACCGGAAGTGTTTACCAGTGAGCCATGAGAAAGGTGTCCGCCGTGTGCAAGATTTAATCCCATGAATTTGTCGCCCGGATTCAGAACTGCGAGGAAAACAGCAGCATTAGCTTGTGCTCCCGAGTGTGGCTGTACGTTTGCCCATTCAGCGCCAAAAATTTCTTTCAGGCGGTCGATAGCGATTTGTTCGCTTTGGTCTACTACTTCGCAACCTCCGTAGTAACGTTTGCCGGGATAACCTTCTGCGTACTTGTTAGTCAGGCAAGAACCCATTGCCTGCATAACCTGGTCACTCACAAAATTTTCTGATGCAATAAGCTCGATTCCTTTCAACTGACGTTGATGCTCTTTTTCGATAATGTCGAAAATGATGTCGTCTCTTTTCATTCTTTTATAAGTAAGATTAAATTTCTAATTCGAGATACCTATTTTAAGCGCACAAAGTTAATGAAATCAAAGGATAATTGACAATTGCCCCCTGACAATTGACAATCTTTAAACATTCAACCCTTTGAACCGCCACTCTTTATTTTTCAATTCTCAATTTTCAACTCTCAATTTCTTAAAGGATGAATCCCAGCGAAAAACTTAACGCGCTGTCACGGCGACGGAAAATTATGTTGCTCACTCCCGTGCTGCCGTCGGAATTGATATTGTCGTAAATGATGGACTTGGAGATATTTCCGATACCTTGCTCGTAGCGGAAATCGAAAAAGATACGGGAGATGTTGACGCCTACGCCGATCACTGCACTGACATTGAACGGATACAGCCTTTCGTGAATCCCTTTCTGGTCAAAATTCTTAAAAGTGATTTCATTGTGTTTTCCCCATAAGTAGCGAAGTTTGGGGCCTACGAAGATAGACATTCCGTAAGGCCCTTTTTTCACCACATTATAGCCGTATAGAATGGGGAAATCCACACTGTGCAACACCGATTGCACCGAAGCATAATCAGGTTCGATGGCAGGATGCTGTGAACCGAGCTTATCGAAAGTGATCTCACATTTGCTTACATTATAGGACACTTCCGGCTGAATGAAATGCTTCTTCATGTTGATACGCATAAAGAGAGCGCCAAAATAACCTATCTTGTAGTTATTCTGCACCTCATCGATAGTCACATCCTTAATTTTCAGTTCAGACACCATGAACATGGAAGAGTTGAATCCCGCCTTGATACCGATATTTATTTTTTTTGTATTGGGGCGGTCTATTTTTTCTGCGTTATAGTTCTGGCCGACAGCCGTGCAGGCTATGGCTAACAAACCGGGAAGGATGAATTTACGCAGCATATTCATGGCAATATCGCACTTTTTATGATTTCTTCTTTTCTACACTCCAACCGAACTTACCGATTTTCTCTCCCAGATTATAATATCCTCCATGCACATATACCAGCGGATTGGCTTCTGCCAGTTCCAGCTTTCCGGTTTCAGGATTCAGGTTCCGGTCGTCCGCACGCACATTTACCACGTCGGCGATAAACATATCGTGTGAGCCGAGGGAGATGATTTCTTTCACACGGCATTCAATGCAAAGAGGAGATTCTTCAATCAACGGAGCACTGACCACCGTACACTGTCCGGGTGTCAGCTTCATCTCATCAAATTTATGATAATCACGTCCCGAACGAACTCCGCACCAGTCGGTGGCAAAAGCCATATCTTTCGTTGTCAGGTTGATGACAAACTCCATGTTTTTTTTGATAATGTCATAAGAATGGCGCTCCGGACGTACGGATATATAACACATGGGCGGGTTTGTACAAATCGTACCCGTCCATGCTACTGTGATAATATTATATTCGCTTTCTTCTTTTCCGCAGCTGACCAGTACAGCCGGCAGCGGATAGATCATCGTTCCTGGTTTCCAGTCCTGTTTCATAGGCCTATACGTTTATTCAGAGGATTGTAATCTCTTCACGTTTCTGCTCTTTCTCGCAATAATGGCATTTTACGATACAATTATCCTTGTCTATCACATGAAAGATAGTGGCCATCGGTTCGTTGTTGGTGATACATTTCGGATTGGCACATTTCACGATGCCACGAAGTTCATCCGGCATTTTCACCTCTTTCTTTTCCACTACTTCGTAATCGCGGATGATATTCAGCTTAACGTGCGGGGCAACTACTGAAATACGGTTAATCTCTTCGTCGCAGAAGAATTTATCTGCAATCTTGATGATCCCTTTTTTACCCAGCTTCTTGCTGTCGAGGTTGAATCCGATAGTGATATTGCTAGTCATCTGTTCCACACCGAGCAGTTGCACTACGGTAAAGAGCTTTTCGGATGGGATATGGTCAATCACTGTCCCGTTTTTCAGGGCAGCTACTTGCAATGCTTGTTTATTTTCGCTCATAATAAAATATCGTTTTTAACGTCATCTAATGTGATACCTAATACATCGCAAAGGATTGCTTCGCGGGCATACAGACCGTTTTGTGCCTGTTGGAAATAATATGCTTTCGGGTTGTCATCCACATCATAAGCAATTTCGTTGACACGGGGAAGCGGGTGCAGGATACGCAGGTTCGGACGTGTGTTCTCCAGCATTTTGTTACGGAGAATATATACATTCTTCACCCGTTCATATTCCATCAGGTCGGTGAAACGTTCGCGTTGCACACGGGTCATGTACAGAATATCGGCGTCAGCGATAATCTCTTCGGTAAAGTCCGTATGTTCAACGTATTTTATTTGGTGAGTTTTACAGTAAAGTTTGTATTCTTCCGGCATTTTCAGCTCTTCGGGAGCGATGAAATGGAAAGTCGGATTAAAGTGTCGCATCGCCATCAGCAATGAATGTACAGTGCGACCGTATTTCAAGTCACCCACCAGGAAAATGTTCAGATTTTCCAGCGTTCCTTGTGTCTTGTAGATAGAGTAGAGGTCGAGCATCGTCTGCGACGGGTGCTGATTGGCTCCGTCACCTGCGTTGACAATGGGCACCGGGGCTACTTCGCTGGCATACCGTGCAGCTCCTTCGAGATGATGCCGCATGACGATAATATCTGCATAGTTGCTCACCATCATGATCGTGTCTTTAAGTGTTTCCCCTTTCGAAGAGCTGGTAGCTTTGGGGTCAGAGAATCCGATTACTCGTGCACCGAGACGGTTGGCAGCTGTTTCAAAACTCAAGCGGGTACGAGTGGAAGGTTCAAAGAACAGGGTTGCTACAACCTTTCCTTGTAATAACCGGCGATTGGGGTTCATTTCAAACTGCTTCGCCATTTCGAGCATGTAGAGGATTTTTTCTTTAGAATGTTCGGCAATGGTTACTAAACTTCTGTTTTCCATTTTGTTATCTTTTATGTGGATAGAACTTGTTTTACCGGAGCGTAAAGGTACGAAGAATTTGTGAAAAGCACAGATTTTTCGTACCTTTTTTATCAGCTTTTAATCAGTCGGTTTATTTCCGTCCGCTGGCTAACGCTGCAATGATATATTTCCCCGGTGCTCCGATTTTGCTCCAGGCCGTATTGGAGAGCAGTTTCCACACCTGGGTCCCTTTCCTGCCATAGTCCGATAGCCGGAGAATCGTCTGTTTCTCTTTCTGGTCAGTCACTTTATGGTTGTCCAGGCTCTCCATCAATCCTGCTATGTTGTGTGTAGCCAGATTGTAGGCATACCCCGGAATTTCAATCGAAACAACGTTGGTTTCTTCTTCTTCATGATTTAGTTTAGTTTCCTTTAGTTTAGTTTGTCGGGAAATGTCTGCATTTTCTTGACTCACCTCCTCTTGAGTTTCAAAAATGTCTGCATTTTCCGCATTCAACTCTTCTTTTTGCATCCCTTTTTTCTTCTTGGTCTCTAATAGATAAGGTAGTTGGGAGAAATCTATTTTCCTTCGTGTAGTAGCTTCAAACCACACCCTTTGAATCTGTTCCGAAGTGAGTATACCGTATTTTTCGTAGGTTTCCTTATGGAAAAATCCTTTCTCCAATAACAGATCGACAATCTTTTCCATCATATCCTCTTTAATCCCGCCGCCTACTTTGCGGACAAAAATCAGGTTTTGTTCCTTTCCCCAAGAGATATAATATCCCTCTTTATATATTTTACAAAGCAATCGCATGACAATGTAAGAAGCTAACACTCCAAATTTAGCTTCTAATAGTTCCATCACTTCTTCGTCAAAGAAGTTTGCCGGTGTCGGGAAATAAGGTATCCCTTTGTTAATCATATTCATTGTTAAATATATTATAATCTGATTTATACAATAGCTCTCCACTCCATCAGGTTCCCGATCATAAATCTTCTCCATCCTTTTTGTTCTTCACTCCAATACACAATAGACTCTTGTTTTGCTGTGATATTGAATTCTTTATGAAAGAATTTTTCATATCCCACCAGCGTTCCTCTTTCCAGGCAGAACGTACCATCCTGTTTGTGAAAAGCTATCATTACATTCCCATACAACATGCGTTCTATTAGTTTAATGCACTCTTGTACAATTCTTTCCGCACATTTATCCGAAATCCCCTTTTCAGCAGTAATACGTTTTTTCCATACTAATTTGCAAATTTCTAACTTGCTCTTCCTGATTCTTTGTCTCATTTTCTTCTGTTTTTAATTTTGAAAAATAAATTTCTGTTTGAGTGTAAATCTCCCCTTTCAGATAGTGACGCTATGCTATTGTCATAGCGTTACTATCCTCTCATTATAGTGACACTATAACAATAGTATGCCGTCACTATTTTTTCAAGAGAAATACTTTTTGTTTTTCGACCGGTTGAAAACGGTGGCGAAGGTAAGCCTTATATTTCAACTGTCCCATTATTTTTTTCTTAGTACTTGCTTTTGACCTTTTCAGCCTGTTTCCTTTTTTCCTCTTTCTCTTTCATGTATTCTTCTTCGACAGGCTTTTTCAATGCCGCCAATTCAGCATGTATATAGGGGGCACAGAACGATGTGTGTAAACTACGGCGCCCGGAAAAAGAGTTGGAATAGCGATGAATAAGGGGTTTGAATAGAATATGAAGAGTACTGGAAAATAAAACGAATCGTTTACATCACTTGTCAAGAGGGCTACATTATGAGGGACTTAAACAGCTCAAACGTGGCTTTAAGTTTACATTGAGCTAAGAAATAAGCCGGATTACATATAAAAGCTGTTCAGAAAGGCTATGATAGCACTCTGAATGGCTTTCTTTATTATAAAAAGCCACAAAGGAGACTGTTTTAGAAACTGTTTAAATGATAATCATATGTGATTCGAATATGATCTTTTGATATGTTATTCCTGCATTTTCTGATTTGTTAAAAAATGAGTTGGGGATACTGTTGGGGATACTAAGTTGGGGATACTTGTTTGTCCGAAATATTTGATTTTAAAAAGTTGGGGATACTTTTTATGATTGTTTTTTCACGTGTTTTGGGTATGATGTTTCTTTGGAAGTACTGTTTTTTTGTGTTTTTATAAATATTAATAAGGGGATAGTATTGTGATTTTTAAGGTTGCTTGCAAGTTGAAGTCGCTATAAGTAGTTGATACATAGTAACTATTTGGGGAATAAATAGTATTTTAGCTGTATAAACGTGCGCGTGGCGCTAATTTTAGCAGAATGGAGCAGTGGTAGCTCGCATGATTCTAGTCATGAGATCACAAGTTCGAATCTTGTTTCTGTTGCAATAGTTTTTGAAGGTGTGGATAAACGTTCCCATTAATCGATACTCTGTTCGAGGGATGAAAACGTATAGAGATTTAAGGTTATTAATTGTTGGATGACACAGTTCTCGGTAATATTCCGGGAACTGTTTTGTTTAAGGCTTATGTACATCAATCTTGAAAAGCTGTGACAATACCGTTTGTAAGGTAGATATATGCTGCATTTTCAATATCTCCATAGCACCATTGTTCTTCTACCTGATCGGCTGTTACAGTTCTATTTATATCCTTAGGTTTGCCATGAGAGGCTTCTACTTCATACGCATTCATTCCAATACTGACCATGTGATGGATGACATCATCTTTGAATTTTGGACGGATATTTGGATCTATTGATAATATCTGAGAATTATCGGTTATTACATCTTTATGTATATAGCCAATTTTCTTTTTATATTGTATTTTATAGAAGATATATCGAACTGTATCAAGAGATAACACTTCTACTTGTTTATGTGCAGGTATATATCCTATTTTAGTTTCACCGACAGTTACTACATCCGTTTTACTTAAATCTAACTCGGGGGTTAACAGAAAGCACCTGAATTTTGTAGTAACGGTTTTTTGTGCTTGAATTTGTAGTAACCCACAGGTTAATAATAAAATTGTTAATAGCATTTTCCTTTTCATCGTGTTTATATTTTAATGTGCTTATATAATTAATACTGCATTAATTATCTTCAGGAACTTCATTTTCCAATTCTTTTTTTATGGGACAATGGCAGAGGTCACATCGTCGGCATTCTGCGAAGAATGTTTCTTTGAAGAAGCATCCTTCGCAGTCTTCTTTCCTCCAAGATCACCAGCCTCCAGCTGGTGAATTTTATTTTCAGGTTGGTAGTGTTCTAGTTGTGCTTTGAGTTTACCTAATTCTTCACTCATTGATCGGAGTTCATTTTGAAGTTGTTCTATCTTGGCATCTTTTCCATCAAGCTTTTCCATAAGACGTAATGACATAGAAGAAATGTTTGAGTCGACTGAAGATGGTAATAAATCAAATTGGTTTATATTGTATGCTTCGATAAATTTATCGAGAAAGGTATCTGCAAGTCCTCTACTACCATTCAATACAGAGTTAAGGTATTGAGGCTTAATGTCTAATGCTCTAGATATATCTGCTTTAGATATTCCTTCTTTTGTCAATCGTTCAACTTCTTTTTTGAACCATTTTTCTTTTAACAAGGATATATTTTCCATTTATAACGCAAAAAGATTTATGTTTTCTTGCATATATAAACCAAAATGGTTTACTTTGCTGCCGTTACCCAAACAGGTAACGCCACAAATATACAAAGAAAATCAAAATAGTGATATATGAAGACAGTAATAATTAAAGAGTACGAATTACCACTGGTACCGCCTACGGGTTACAAAAAGGCTGTAGCAAAAGCTGCTGGAGTCAGTGAGAAAACAGTGTATAACGCTATCAAAGGTGGATTGAGAGGTCCGCAAAGCGATAAGGTGATGCAGGTTTATAAAGAACTGTATGGGAAACCAGTTAAAATGGAAGTAGTAGATAAGTAATCATTTAATAATATACGATATGAAAGTAATTAGATGGATTCAGAATGTGGCTGCAACGGCTGCGTTTATTGTAGCTCTCAATTTGGTTGACGGATTTGGTGTTTCAGTTAAGGATGCCTGTACGGCTGGTGTATTATTGGTTCTTTCGGTGGCGATGCTGCTAGGACGGGCTTTGGAAGAAGAAAGGGGGGCAGAGTGAATGATATGTTTACGTTGGATTTCAGCAAAAAAATAATTATATGTGCTAATTCAGAAGAGGAACTGAATAAACAATATGATGAAATGGCACAGGCACGGATTGAATCCAAGCAACAATTTATAGAATGTAAGATATATATCGCTGTTTTAGTGCCTGTGTCTAAAGAAAAGTTACTTAAAAGCAGACATGATAGCTTTTTTAGTTTCCTCCGCTATCAAATCACCAGCTTTTTTAGTAAGCTCCGTTCTAAATTTGTCACAACAGCAGTCAATACTTAATTTATCTCCTGCTACTGTTACTTTAGGACTTTTTCCATGTTCGCGACAGCGACATGATTCAAGCTTTCGCTTGATGTTAGAATAATCAATTTTCATATGAAATATTTTTTATGATGATAGCTACAAAGGTAGTAAACTATTCTGGTTCGTGAGAATAGGAATAGACCTGTCTCTTATACACATCTCCGAGCCCACGAGACGCGTAGTAAT
>OWJB01000543.1_pt1 | contig 17192 bp, 12 predicted proteins | sample 1732861 | NCBI WGS metagenome assembly OWJB01 (sample SAMN05065762, study PRJEB22554) | human gut metagenome | biome: ENVO:2100002; feature: ENVO:00000062; material: ENVO:00002003 | host: Homo sapiens | place: USA
TCCGGTATAGTGATCACATTATTATTATCCGCAAGACTTTCAAGACCTTCTGCACTGCCTGCTACACTGATCGTATCCGGCACTGTTCTCACAGCCCCAACCTGATATCCTTCAGCCGGTGTCCCTACATAACCTGCAGATATCTGTACTCCCTGGCGGATTTTCCATAATTTTGCAGTCACTGTTACTTTTGCATTATTCTCAATCCGCAATGAATTCATTTCAGAATCGGTAAGTACCTCCTGATTCTTATCAATGATCGTAAGGTTTACATCCTGTGTAAAATCCTCTGTATTCCCATCCAGTTCAATGGAAGCATTTACCTTATCTATTTTATTGATCAGCGTCTTCGGGCCTGTAATCCTTACTTTCTCCGGACTGGCAGTCAGACTTCCTACTTCATAATCTTTGCCCGGTTTCGTATCACCTCTGCTGACATTTACCACAAACTCCTGTGTCTCTTTTTCATCAAGATTTACACTGAGATTCTGAGGAGTAACTTTGATATCACTGGGAGATACCCCCGGTACAGAACAGGTAACGGTAATAGGAACCATAACCGGATTTGTATCCAGGCTTACCGCCTGCTGAAGATCAGCTACCGCAGAGATGTCTGTGACTTTGATCTTGTCTCTGATCTTCTTGGTTGCAGTGATCGCGACTTTTATGGAATCCTGGTTCTGTTCCGGCATACACATCTTACCGATGGTATCTGAAGATTCCACATATTCCTTGTTGATCAGTTCCACATCATTGAGCGTATAGTAATTGGTTCCTGTCGGATTATCTATATTTACAACGATCAGCCATAGCACAACAGCTATTGCGACAGACATGATTTTCAGAGGTATATTATCTGTTATTTTTCGCTTCTTCATGCTTCACTCTTCCTTTCAGTAAATGGCGAAGTTTGCTGTTGTCTACAACCTGCTTATTCTGCGCTCTGACCAGGATTTCTCTGAGTTTTGCACTGTTTACACCTCTGGTCAGCTTTCCTCCCTGCGCTACAGATACCTGACCGGTTTCCTCTGATACAATGATCGTAACAGAATCTGTCTGCTCACTGATCCCCACACCTGCCCTGTGCCGCGTTCCAAGCTGTTTGCTCAGTTCCATATTATCAGACAGTGGAAGATAGCATGTTGCAGCCACAATCCTGTTCTCTCTTACAATAACAGCTCCGTCATGAAGTGGTGTGTTATGTTCAAATATATTGATCAGAAGCTGACTGGTAAGGATTGCATCCAGATTAATACCTGTTCTTATATAATCGGTCAGCAGCTCATTCTGCTCAATTACGATCAGTGCTCCGGTCTTAACTTCTCCCATATCAAAACATGCTTTGACCAGCTCACTGATGGTTTTATCCGTAAATCTTTCCTTCACCTCTTTACCTGCATCAAAAGGTATCAGTGAAGCCATGATCCGCTTTTGTCCAAGCTGTTCCAGAACTTTTCTGAGCTCCGGCTGAAAAATAACGATCACACCTACGATCAGTGTACTTGCCAGATTTGAAAAAATCCACAGAATCGTATTCATCCTGAAAATATACGCGATCAGAATGAAGAGGAGAACGACCAGTATTCCTTTCAGAAGTGTATATGCATGAGTATATTTGATCCATACCATGAACTGATATACAAAAAAAGCGATCAGTGCAATCTGTATGATATCTATAATCCCAATCTTAGGAAATGCCAGTCTTGATAATGTTTCTATCAAATTTCCTGAAAATTCCTGCATATGGCTCTCCTTTCCTTATCATTTTTATATACCTTATCGTTAAAAATGTTTTCAGTGGATTTTGTGTTACTGTTCACTCCGTTCACAGTAACGTAGCCAAAATTCATTCCAGATTGCCTGCGGCAATGGAATTTTGGCTCGTATGTCTCATCGTTACCGGAAACTGCTTTTTACAGATTTTTTAATGATTCTTCCAGTTTCTTCTCAAAATCCACGCTGTCAATATCTTTCTTTCTCTCTACAGGTGCTGCAGCCTCATCTGTCGTCACTGCTTTCTCATCACCATGAAAAATAGGATTCGCATAAGAAACAACGTTATCCTGTGCCGGTCTTTCATCCTTTGCGGAACTTCCGTTAATCTTCTTTATACTTCTTTCAGATGTTGTGACACAGGCTTTCGGCACTGCTTTTACATAATAATAATATTCATCATCCTCATATTCCAGTCTCTCGGTACGGGTATAGTCACCACCAAATACAAAGAATTCAAGAAGTAATCCTATCACCACAGAGATCACTGTATAAATGATCAGCGTAACAACATCAATATCCAGTCTAAAATAAAATCCACCTGCAATAATCATCAGAACATACACAACTCCACCTGCAATAATGGCAATTCTCCATGCATAGTCAAAAGAGCGGGTACGTATCAGATTCACCAGCAGAATCACTGCGATAAAGGCAATCACTGTGATCCACATTCCCCAGTTCTGCACGATTCCATCTGTCAGAAGTTTTAATTTGTCGGCTATGGCAACATCCGGGTTTTCCAGAAGTTTATGCTGTACACGTATAAAACGGATAAAATAGTAAATAATCACTCCGCAGCCTGCAGGAAGTGCAGAAAACGCATTGCACAAAAGTCCGCTTCCGATAGGAAGAAGCGTCGGAACACTGAACCCAAAGGAAAGCGGTGTAAATACAAGTACTAAATTATTGTCTGAACTGAATCTCAGGAAGAGAATTGCCATAAACAGGATCAGCACAAGCATAAAACCTGCAACTTCTATCCCCAGTGCATAACCATGTGCGACCATCAGGGCAAATCCTACAAAAATCATTACACCCGAAGGAAGAATGGAACAGATCAGTGCAAGGATCAGAACAATAAATATATTATCGATCTGCTTCATATATCCCATATTGGTATTGATCCATATGAAATAAGCCATTGCCAGAACGAAACGTAAGACAGGCAGGATATAAATCTCATACTGGCTGTATAAATTCTTTATTCGCTGTTTTAATTCGAGTAATGCTGTCATTTTTTATATCCTCCTGTAACTCCTCTGGCTGAAGATTTTTTATCTTCGCGACCGTAGATTTTACTTAATTGTGTAAGTTCTTCATAATAATTTTTCACACTTTTCTTTGCTTTGTGGTATTTCACCGTATATTGGATATATGTCAGGACAGAAAACAGTACCAGCACTGCCACATACCCCAGAATAACTTCCACGCCCAGTGAAACAAGGTTCATCTTATGAACATTATCTATCAGATATTCAGCAAAATATGCTGCGATACCGGCCAGAATCAGGCAATACCCAATCGTAACAAGGAAAAAATTCTTAATCATGGCAAGTCCGATATAATCACTACGATAGTACCTGCTGACCGGAAGATATTTCTTTCCTTCACCCTGTTCATACATGGCAAGTTTATTCATGATTTTTATCTTCTCTTCATTTAACATAAATTACTCCTTACTGTATGCTTTTCCTTTTGCTATAATCCGCTATTACTGTTCACTCTGTTCTCAGCAACAACCTGATATCATTCATATAATCATACAGATTAATTGTAACATATATCATTATGTATGAAAAGTGTTTTTTCTTATCTCCTGCCTATGCAAACCGTAAGAAAATAAACATTTCCGGCACCTTTTCTCTTCAGGCATCCGGCCATTGCATCGATCGTACTTCCTGTTGTATACACATCATCTATCACCAGGATATTCTTTCCCCTGACATCCCCGGTCACGCAGAACGCTTTTTCCAGGTTTTTTCTTCTCTGCAAAGCATTCAGTTTTTTCTGCGACTTTGTCTTTAAAACTTTCTGCACAATATTGACATCTGTGGAAATCCCGGTATAATGACCGAGTTTCTCCGCCAGATATGCAGCCTGATTAAAACCTCTCTGCCGCTCCTTCGACCTGTGTACCGGAACCGGCACGATCAGATCCGGCTTCCATTCCCGCAATTCTTTCTGTGCATATCGATACATTGCTCTGGCATAAAAATCACCGTATTCTCTGCATCCATAGTACTTATATCTGGTGACAGATCTTCTCATTATGCCATCATAGACAAAAATCCCTCTTCCCTGTTCATACACATGCCTGTGTTTCTGACAGTCTCTGCAGTATTCCCCTGTTTCTATGGGTTTTCCACATTTATAACATCTGGGATGACCAATCGGACGAAGTTCTTTCTCGCATTCCGGACAGATCATCCTTCGCTGATCTGCCAGTATTTTCTGACAGACCGGACAGCATCTCGGGTAAAAAATATCAGCAACCATGTTCAGAAACCGTTTCATTTCCATTTCCTTCCACTATTTTACTCTTTGTTTTGCTATCCTCTGTATTTCTGTTTTTCTCATATTATCGGAATAAATTTTTTCTGTTATTATTCAGTCATCAGATCACAGTCTGCAATATCATTCTTCACCATCTGTATTATTATCCCCTGTAGTCTCACTCAGTTCTCTGATCCGTTCATCCAGTGCACTGTATCTCTTCTGCTGTTTTTCATTGCGTATCATCTCTGCAAAGGTCTCCTCGTTTCCCACAACCGTCACACATTTTCTTGCTCTGGTAACTGCGGTATAAAGAAGGTTCCTGTTTAAAAGCATCTGTGGTCCGGAAAGCAATGGAAGTATGACTGCCGGATACTCAGATCCCTGAGACTTGTGGATTGTAATAGCATATGCAAGTTCCAGTTCCTCCAGCTGTTTGAACGAGTACATTGCAAAACGTCCATCCTCAAATTCCACTTCTGCTGTCTCAGCAAATTCATTGATTTCCCTGAGGATTCCGGTGTCTCCGTTAAATACTCCCACGCCTTTCTCAATGACAACCCCATATCGTCCCCGGATTTCCCATTCCATCTGATAATTATTTCTGATTTGCATGACCTTGTCCCCTGTGCGGAACAGCCGGTCTCCAACCGCTCTCTCGGATTTCCCGTCTTCCGGCGGATTCAGGTATCTCTGCAGGATCTGATTCAGTCGCTCTACTCCCAGAAGTCCCTTTCTCATAGGTGTCAGTACCTGTATCTCAAAGGGTTTGGCATCTACATAGCGCGGCAGTTTCTCCTGGATCAGTGCGATCACTACTCTTATAATAATATCTGCATCATATCTCTTCAGAAAAAAGAAATCCCTGCTCTTATTATTGATCAGAACCTGTTCTCCCTTATTTATCTTATGAGCATTTACAACAATATCACTCTCTGATGCCTGTCTGAATATCTTAGTCAGTTCCACTACAGGGAAACATCTGCTTCGGATAATATCTCTCAGCACATTGCCCGGGCCTACACTCGGAAGCTGATTCTCATCACCCACAAGGATCAGTCTGGTTCCTGCTACCACTGCAAGAAGAAGAGAATGCATCAGATGAATATCCACCATAGACATTTCATCAATAATGATCACATCTGCCTCCAGCGGATTCTGTGCATTCCTCTCGAATTTAGCTGAATGCCCGTCCCTCTCTTCTTCCGGCATTCCATTCAGTTCCAGCAGACGGTGAATTGTCTGCGCCTCATATCCGGTAGTCTCTGTCATTCTCTTTGCAGCACGTCCGGTAGGTGCAGCCAGCCGAATCTCTGCACCTTCTCCCTCAAAAAAGCGGATGATCGCATTGATCGTTGTCGTTTTACCTGTACCGGGGCCTCCTGTAAGAATAAAGAGTCCATGATCCGCTGCTTCAGTGATTGCTTTCTTCTGCATTTCATCCAGAACAGTTCCTGTCTCTTTCTCGATCAGCTCGATTCTGTGCCTGACAAGCTCTTTATCCTCAGGACACACAATATTCAGTTCATTAAGCATCCTGGCAGTGTTCAGTTCCAGATAATAATACTGTGCCGGATAAACGATAGTTTCTCCGCTTTTTTCTTTCAGCACCAGCTTCCTGTCAATAACCATATCCATAAGATGTTTCTCCATATAGGATTCATCCACTCCCAGAAGTCTGGCACATCTTGTAAATAACTGTTCCCTCGGAAGATAAGTATGTCCTTCTCCCGAAGCCTGCAGAAGAGTATACAGCATTCCGCTGCGGATTCTGTAATCTGAGTCTGCGTGAATACCGACTCTGGCAGCAATCTCATCAGCAATCTTAAATCCCACACCGGAAATATCTTCCGCAAGTCTGTAAGGATTCTCCTGAAGGATCGTATAGACAGATTCCTTATATTTCTGATAAATCTTTGCGCCCAGGTTCAGGGAAATCCCATATTTCTGCAGAAAGATCATTACTTTTCGCATCTCTGCCTTCTCACTTACCTGCGCAGCGATCTCCCGGGCTTTTTTCTCACTGATCCCCTTTACCTCTGCAAGCCGCTCCGGCTCTTCTTCTACGATACGGAGTGTGTCATCTCCAAACTTCCGCACGATCCTGGCAGCCAGTGCAGCACCGATTCCCCTGATGGCGCCCGAACCCAGATAACGTTCTATTCCATATGTATCCTCCGGCATCTTCTCTGTAAAAGAACTGATTTGAAACTGTTTGCCATATACCGGATGATGGATATATACTCCGGTTGCTTCAATAGATGCCCCCTGTGTGATCGCAGGGAAACTTCCCACGCAGGTCAGCTCTTCCTCTTTTTTTGTACCTTTCAGTACCATAACTGTATATCCGTTATCTTCATTTCTGAAAATAACATGATCTATGTATCCTGTGACAGTTTCACTCATGTGCTTTTCTCCACACCTCCTGCTTCTTTGAGCCTCTGACAACGCAAAAAGGCACTGCACTGTGCAGTACCTCCTGCTTTATCCGTCAAAACGTGCCATTACCTCTGCATACTTACCGGTTCCCACTGCGACCACGCTCATTGCATCCTGCACAGTCAGTGTACTTACTCCGGTTCTCTGCTCAATCAGTGTATCCATCCCATGAAGAAGGGCACCGCCGCCTGTAAGTACGATTCCTCTGTCTACAATATCCGCAGCCAGTTCCGGCGGTGTCTTTTCCAGAATTCCATGAACAGTCTCCACAATCTGACTTGTAGCATCCTTTAACGCCACACGTATTTCTTCTGAGGTAAGTGTCACTGTCTTCGGCAGACCGGTGATCACATTTCTCCCCTTTACTTCCATTGTTCTCGGATTTGATTCCTCTATAGCCGTACCAATCTGAATTTTGATCTTCTCTGCCATATCTTCTCCGATAAAAAGTCCATGATTCTTTCTCACATAGTTCAGTATAGCCTGATTAAAAGTGTCCCCTGCAACTTTCACAGAAGCGGAAACCACAACCCCCGCAAGAGAGATAACCGCAACATCCGAAGTTCCGGCTCCAATGTCTACGACCAGATTTCCAAAGGGCTTGGTCACATCCACCCCGGCTCCGATTGCCGCAGCTATAGGTTCCTCCACCATATAGACATCTCTGGCGCCAGCCTGATAGGTTGCTTCCTCCACTGCCTTTTTCTCAATCTCTGTAATTCCACTGGGAACACAGATACTGATCCTGGGCTTGCGGAAAGCTCTTCTTCCTATTGCTCTGGATATAAAGTATTTCAACATCTTCTCTGTAACTGTATAATCAACGATCACGCCCTGTCTGATGGGACGGATGATCTCCATATCTGAAGTAATGCGCCCTTCCATCAGACGGGCTTCTTCACCGATTGCACGTATCTTCTCTGTATTTTTATCATAAACTACGATCGAAGGCTCATTTAGCACAAGCCCCTTTCCTGTAGAATAAGCCAGACTGTTCCTGGTTCCCAGGTCAATTCCAATATCACTTGTCGGCATGGAAATCCCCTTTCTGTTCTTACGTTCTCCTCATCCCCTTCAACTGATCATTACTTTTTACAGTCTCTACCGGGGACTTATCCGGTTTAGTTATAACAACTCCATAAAATAATGCGATCAAAACAGTCCAACAGGGCTTCACATCCTGATAAGCCGGATCAAAATATATTATTTACGAGAATTGCTATAAATAATCTCTTCTATTATATACAACTTCCATTTAAAAAGAAAGTCCTGCAATATGATTTCAAGATTATTTCAGATATTTCTTTACATATTTTCCGGTATAGGAAACCGGTGACTGTGCCACCTCCTCAGGAGTTCCCTGAGCAACTACGGTACCTCCTTTGTCTCCACCCTCCGGTCCGATATCAATGATATAATCTGCGGTCTTAATCACATCCAGATTATGCTCGATCACAACTACTGTATTACCGCCCTCCGATAATCGTTTCAGAATCTCCACCAGCTTATGCACATCCGCAAAATGCAGACCTGTGGTAGGCTCATCCAGAATGTAGATAGTCTTACCTGTGCTGCGCTTGCTCAGCTCTGTGGCAAGCTTGATCCTCTGTGCCTCTCCTCCGGAAAGCTCTGTGGACGGCTGTCCCAGCCGGATATAGGAAAGTCCTACATCATAAAGAGTCTGTATCTTTCTTTTAATAGAAGGAACATTCTCAAAAAAAGTCAGTGCTTCCTCCACCGTCATATTCAGCACATCGTAAATATTCTTATCCTTATACTTTACTTCCAGGGTTTCTCTGTTATATCTCTTACCTTTGCAGACCTCGCATGGTACATATACGTCCGGAAGGAAATGCATCTCAATTTTGATAATACCGTCACCGCTGCATGCCTCACATCTTCCGCCCTTTACATTAAAACTGAATCGTCCTTTCTTATATCCTTTTGCCTTGGCATCTGCTGTTGCTGCGAAAAGATCTCTGATCTGGTCAAATACCCCGGTATAAGTCGCAGGATTGGAACGTGGAGTACGGCCAATAGGTGACTGGTCAATATTGATAACCTTATCCAGTTGGTCTGTTCCCAGAATATCCTTATGTTTTCCCGGAATCACTCTTGCCCGGTTCAGATCTCTTGCCAGGCGTTTATAAAGAATCTCATTGATCAGAGAGCTCTTACCTGAGCCCGAAACTCCTGTGATACAGGTCATGATCCCAAGAGGTATCTTCACATCGATATTCTTGAGATTATTCTCTGCCGCCCCCTTGACAGTAAGAAAACCGGTTGGCTTCCGTCTCTCCAAAGGTACCGGGATTTTTAATTTTCCGCTCAGATAAGCTCCTGTGATGGAATCCTCGTTCTTCATCAAATCCTCTGCAGTTCCCATGGCAACCAGTTGTCCGCCATGCTCCCCTGCACCGGGACCTATATCTACAATGCAGTCTGCGGCACGCATGGTATCTTCATCATGCTCCACAACGATCAGGCTGTTTCCAAGATCACGCAGTTTCATCAGAGAACCAAGAAGTCTGTCATTATCCCTCTGGTGAAGTCCGATACTCGGTTCATCCAGAATATAGGCAACTCCTACCAGCCCGGAACCAATCTGGGTAGCCAGACGGATTCTCTGCGCCTCGCCGCCGGAAAGAGTTCCTGTCGCACGTCCCAATGAAAGATAATCCAGTCCTACATCTGACAGGAAACTTACCCTTGCCCTGATTTCCTTCAGAATCTGTCTGCCGATAAGCTGCTGCTGCTCGGAGAGCTGCATATCCGCCAGAAAGGCTTTCAGCTTCTCTATGGAAAGATTGGTGACCTCATAAATATTCTTATCCGCCACAGTCACAGCCAGTGATTCCTTCTTCAGTCTCTGACCTTTACAGGTTTTACATGGAGTAATGCGCATGAAAGATTCATACTCCTGCTTCATGGCATCAGAGCCTGTCTCTCTGTAACGCTGCTCCACATTTCGGATCAGCCCCGGAAACGCCACATCGTAAACGCCCTCTCCGCGCTGCCCTTTATAGTAAACCTTTACAGAATGTCCATTAGTTCCGTTGATCAGAATGTCCTGTATCTTCTCCGGATACTCCTCAAAAGGTGTTGCCAGGCTGAAATCATATTCTCTGGCAAGAGCATCCAGGATTGCCCTGGAAAAGCTTCCCTCATTTGTGCAGGACTGCCATCCTGTGACCACAATGGCACCATCCAGGATACTCAGAGATCTATCCGGGATCATCAGATCAATATCAAATTCCATTTTATACCCAAGTCCCAGACAATCCGGGCAGGCACCAAAAGGATTATTGAAAGAAAAGCTTCTCGGTTCAATCTCATCCACACTGATACCGCAGTCAGGGCAGGAGAAGCTCTGGCTGAAATTGTGGATATTTCCATCCATAGTATCTACCATCAGAAGGCCCTCTGCCAGATCCAGCACTGTCTCAATGGAATCTGAGAGTCTTTTCTCAATCCCGGGCTTCACGATCAGACGGTCTACCACAATCTCTATATTATGCTTGATATTCTTGTCCAGACTGATCTCCTCGGAAAGCTCATACAGGTTTCCGTCAATCTGCACACGTACATATCCGCTTCTCTTTGCCTGCTCCAGAAGCTTTGCATGAGTTCCCTTGCGCCCCCGCACAACAGGCGCCAGAAGCTGGATCTTCGTTCTCTCCGGAAAAGACATGATACTGTCTACCATCTGGTCAACTGTCTGCTTCTTAATCTCTCTTCCGCACTTCGGACAATGAGGGATTCCCACTCTGGCATACAGAAGTCGGAAATAATCATAGATTTCTGTCACTGTTCCTACTGTGGAACGGGGATTGCGGTTGGTAGATTTCTGATCAATGGAAATGGCCGGCGGCAGACCTTCGATGCTCTCCACATCCGGCTTCTCCATCTGTCCCAGGAACTGTCTTGCATAGGAAGAGAGAGATTCCATATAACGGCGCTGTCCCTCTGCATAGATGGTATCAAAAGCCAGTGAAGATTTACCGGAGCCACTCAGTCCTGTAAATACCACAAACTTGTCTCTGGGAATATCCACACTTAAATTCTTAAGATTATTAACATTGGCACCTCTGATCCTGATAAAGTGCTTCTTCGTTGTATCTGCTGCCATTGTGGGCCTCCTGTTTCTCATTTATAAATAATAACTGTTTCTTACCTTGACAGTTACACCTTTTTCGTATGTTATGATATTCATGGATTGTGCGCAGTTTCGCTGCCCCGCAATCCTCATGGCATCAGTATAATACAGGAACATTTGTTCGTCAAGGCGTTTACGGCAAAAAATCCGCCATAACGGAATTGCTTACATGGATTCCTTCTCTGCTCAGAAAAATCCTTCCTTTTTCTTCCAAAAGCAGTCCCATTGACTTATATTTTCTCAGAACATCCCCGTATATTGCATCTATTTCACTTCCAAACTGCCACTCAAACTCAGCTTTTGAGATTCCTCTGGTCATACGAAGTCCCAGAAACATGAACTCCGCCATCTCATCCTCTCTGGTGAGGGGCGGCTCTTTTTCTCTTATTTTTTCCGGTGTTCTGCTGTTTTCCAGATATTTTTTCATATCCTGTGTATTGGCAAAACGTTCCTTTCCATAAAGAGAGGAAGCTCCCAGGCCAAACCCCAGATAATCCTGTCGGATCCAATAACCCACGTTATGCCTGCATTCTCTGCCTTTCTTTGCGTAATTGGAAATCTCATACTGCTCAAAGCCATATTCTCTCAGAATCTGTGCTGTTGCCTCATACATATTGTACTCCGCATCTTCATCCGGCAAATTCAGCGTCCGCGATGCAAAAGGTGTGCCCTCCTCAATGATCAGGCTGTATGCGGAAATATGTTCCGGATCCAGTCCGGCAACAGTGCGAAGATTGCGGATCCATCCTTCATAAGTCTGATCCGGGATCGCACTCATCAGATCAATATTGATATTGTCGAACCCTGCCTCTCTTGCACTTCTGTAAGTTTCCAGAAACTGCTCATAATTGTGGATTCTTCCAAGGATCTTCAGTTCTCTGTCATCCGGCGACTGTAAACCTATGCTCAGGCGGTTGATTCCATATGTTCTGTATGCCTGCAGTTTGTTTCTGTCTGCAGTCCCCGGGTTTACTTCTATGGTGATCTCAGCATGATCCGCAATCTGAAATTTTCGTCTTATATGATTTAAAATTTCTCCTATGAATCTCTCATCCAAAACAGAAGGAGTGCCCCCTCCAATAAATACAGAGGATACACTCCTTCCTTTTCCTTCTTCTGCTGCATTGATTTCTTCAAGCAGAGCATCTACATAATCAGCCTGCTCCTTTGGACCTGACGGACCGGAAAGGAAATCACAGTAATCACATTTTTTTATGCAAAATGGAATGTGGATATAGATTTCCATGGGAGAATCTGTGATATTCCTTCTCTCCATTGTAATCTGCTCCTGTTATGACCTGTTTTCTATTCCTCAGTATCTGATGTACTGCTGTCTTGCTCATTGTTATCTGCTGAGTCGACACTGTTATCTGTACTGTCGGCATCACTTTGGCTGTCTGAACTTTCCGCAGATGAGATACCTGCTGCATCCTGCTCTGCCAGATACGTATTTACCATTGTCAGATTACCATTGGTGGTAACTGCTGCGGAAGTTACCTGATCCGGTGCCGGAGTGGGACTTGTCTCTTCCGGCGCAACACTGATCTGGATCACTTTGGAGGACGCTTCATCTACCTCCCTGGTTTTCCCACATCCGGAGACAGAAATTCCAAGCAATAACATACATAGTATAACTGTTTTTCGCTTAATCATTTTCTTCAATATTTTAACCTTCTGTTGAGATGAGCACTATTCACAGATAACTGTTCAGTACCTTCACAGTTATGTGGACAGCAGGCTGCCGAATAGTTACCATTCATACTTTATTTATCATCCAGTTTCAATACACTCATAAATGCTTTCTGCGGAATCTCCACATTGCCTACCTGACGCATACGTTTCTTACCTTCCTTCTGTTTCTCCAGAAGTTTCTTCTTACGGGAAATATCACCGCCGTAACATTTGGCAAGTACATCCTTACGCATGGCTCTGACTGTCTCTCTGGCAATAATCTTGCTTCCGACAGCTGCCTGGATCGGAATCTCAAAAAGCTGGCGGGGAATCTCGTCTTTTAATTTCTCGCACATCTTACGGCCTCTCTCATATGCTGTATCTGCATGTACGATAAAGGAAAGAGCATCCACTTCTTCTTTGTTTACCAGAATATCCAGTTTCACAAGCTCGCTGCGCTCATATCCGCAGAGTTCGTAATCCAGAGAAGCATAGCCTCTGGAGCGGGATTTGAGGGCATCAAAGAAATCATAGATAATCTCATTTAGCGGCAGCTTATATTTCAGAAGCGCACGTGTTTCTTCCATATAATCCATTCCCAGATACTGCCCTCTTCGTTCCTGGCAAAGATCCATAATGGCACCGATAAATTCAGTTGTTACCATGATCTCGGCATTTACCATTGGTTCTTCCATGTATTCAATCTCTGATGGATCCGGCAGATTGCTTGGGTTTGTCAGATTGATAACTTCGCCGTTAGTTTTGTATACTTTATAAATAACACCGGGAGCTGTGGTCACAAGATCAAGGTTGTATTCTCTTTCCAGACGCTCCTGAATAATCTCAAGATGGAGCAATCCCAGAAAACCACATCGGAAACCAAAGCCAAGGGCTACAGATGTCTCCGGTTCATAGAACAGAGAGGCGTCATTGAGCTGAAGCTTCTCAAGAGCATCTCTCAGATCACCGTATTTGGCACCATCTGCCGGGTATAATCCGCAGTATACCATAGGGTTTACTTTCTTATAGCCCGGAAGTGCTTCTGCACATGGTCTTTCCTTATCTGTAACTGTATCACCTACACGAGTGTCACCAAGGTTTTTAATACTCGCAGTGATGTATCCTACCATGCCTGCTGTCAGTTCCTCACATGGAATAAACTGACCTGCACCAAAGTATCCGACTTCCACAACTTCTGTGGTGAAGCCAGTTGCCATCATATGGATCTGGGTGCCTCTTTTCACACGGCCATCCATGACACGGCAGAATACGATAACGCCTTTGTATGCATCATAAATGGAGTCAAAGATCAGGGCTTTTAATGGTGCATCTACATCGCCATGAGGTGCCGGGATCTTTGTTACGATCTGTTCCAGGACTTCTTCTACATTAAGTCCTGTTTTGGCAGAAATCCTTGGTGCGTCATGGGCTTCAAGGCCGATGACATCTTCGATTTCATTTACCACACGATCCGGTTCTGCGCTTGGCAGGTCGATTTTGTTGATGACCGGAAGGACATCCAGGTCATGGTCAAGGGCAAGATATACATTTGCCAGTGTCTGGGCTTCGATTCCCTGAGCTGCATCTACTACCAGGATTGCACCGTCGCAGGCTGCAAGGCTTCGGGATACTTCGTAATTGAAGTCTACATGGCCGGGGGTGTCGATCAGGTTGAAGATGTATTCTTCGCCGTCTTTGGCTTTGTATACGATTCGTACTGCCTGAGATTTAATGGTGATTCCACGTTCTCTTTCAAGTTCCATGTTGTCCAGTACCTGTGACTGCATTTCACGTTCTGTCAGAGTGCCGGTCATTTCGATGATTCGGTCGGCAAGAGTGGATTTGCCGTGGTCTATGTGTGCAATAATACAGAAATTTCTGATTTTGCTCTGGTCTATCATTAAGGAATTCCCTCCTGAGTTCTTTCTTATATACTGTAATTGATGGGTTTGCTAATTTTGTATTATAACATATGGGGGAAGGGTTTGTCATCTATTTATCTACATGGACGCACAGAAACATCCTGGTAATTATTATCTTTGCCGTGCGTCGGCACGCCTGCAGGTATCTTCCTTGTCCTTCGCACTCTGCTGAACTGTCTTGATTGCATTATTTTATGGAATTGCTATAGAATTTATCCTTGCAGTACCTTGTCTAAGATGTCGGCAAATGGTTCCATGGCGTTTTTTACTTCCTGGACAGTGTTTGTCTGGGCTCCGGCTTCCAGAAGAAGGGAGCGGGGACGGAGGTGGAGATTGTAGCGGTAACCTGCAAGGTAAATTCCCCGGTAAAATTGAGGATAGTATTGGGCTGCCTGGTATTCCAGCTGGAAGGAAAATGCCAGGTTTTGCTGTATGTATGGATTTGGCAGATAGTCCAGGGAACCTTTGGATGTCGTATAACTCAGTCCATTGTAAAAAAGGATCTGAGCTGTGGGTTTTCCATTGATCTCTGTTACAAGATGCCGGTCTTCAGGGACGCCGTCCCGGTGCAGGTCTATGATCACCTGGATATCCGGGTTTTCCTGAAGATAAGGTTCCAGATAATCGCGGGCATAATCATAAGCGGCGCTGCGGTCCAGTTCACCGCCTGCCATGTCAAACTGCTCTTTGAGATGGACTACCTGATAACCGTAGTTTTCTGTGAGAAGCTGTGTCAGATAATCTCCTACTCCTACAATCGTGTCGGATTCTTCCCCTTCTCTGGAATCTGCGAAGGTTTCCTGCGAATGGCTGTGATAGATCAGAATCTGAGGGGTATCGGTTTCTTTGGTAATTTTTAAGTCCTGTTTCAGAAAATCCCCGGCATTGATCTGTACGGCATCTGCTTCTGTGTTGGAATCTACGATATAGAATTGTCCCAGAAGATAATTATAATCTGCCAGTTTTTCGGGGGACAGGTCGATTATTGGATGAGGAACTGCAGCAGCAATGGTTTCTGTGCTGTTCTGAATATTTTGGTCATTCTGCGCTGCTGACTCTTGCGGCTTCTGTGATTTGTCCGTTTCATGATTTTCCGGTGACGCAGTTATCTTTTTCGGTTTAGGTGTCTTGTCTGATTTTTTTGAAGTTTGTTCTGATTCTGATATTTTCGCTGACTCTGATATTTTCGCTGATTTTACTGTTTTCGAAGGAATTGCTGTTTCTTTCGGTACCGGTGTAGATTCTGGTATCTGTAATTCTTCAGATTCACCTTTTTCTGCCAGCAATTGTTCGGACTGTGCACGCTCTCCCAGATATTTTCCGTTTTCTCCTGCTATTTTTTTATAAGTTTCAATATCTTCATAGGAACTCATATGAGCTCTTTTTTCCAGAAAGCGGTACAGGGGCAGATGCCTGTACACATTTTCTCCTGTAAAAAATGTCCCCGGCAATACTGCCAGAGTGGCAAAAAAGCACATGCTAAGCAGAATGCAGAACGCTTTCTGAACGTTTGTCACATGGATCACCTCTTGACTTATCCTATGTCCATGTTTTCCCATTTATACCCTGTTCACACTGACGGAACAATTTTCCGGTCAGCCGCCTATTTCCTCAAACGCCATGTTCAGTCCTTCTGAGATTGTGAAGCTCAGGTATTTTACTGTCTCATCCACATCTTTGGGAGTTACAAACATAGTGTGAAGATGAGGAGATATCATTTCTTCCAGAAATTCTTTCTGTTCTGCCTCTTCCAGCGCTTCCAGAAGGTGTGCCATGGAATCATGGACGATAGTTGCCGCATCTACTACGGTGGGTACTCCGATCCCGATCACTTTTACCTGCAGATTTTCTTCTGTAAGCCCCACTCTGTGATTGCCTACACCGGAACCCGGGTTGATTCCTGTGTCTGTGATCTGGATCGTACGGTTCAGGCGTCTGGTGCTTCTTGCTGCCAGCGCATCAATGGCAATCACTATGTCCGGCTTTGTCTCTGCCACGATTCCCTGTATGATCTCAGACGTCTCCATGCCTGTCTGTGCCATTACTCCCGGGATAATTCCACTGATACGGTGCATTTTTTCTTTTCCAAGGCTCTGCAGGCCATACTCTCTTATCATATGTCTCGTTATATGAAGATTTTCTACCACATGAGGCCCCAGGGAATCGGCTGTGATCGCTGAATTTCCCAGACCTACTACCAGAATGGACAGCTCACGCTCCAGATTGATCACATTCTGTAAATGACGGGCGATTTCCAGGGAAATTTCTCTGTGATAATCCTCATCATGTACAGAAAGCCCCGGAGCTTCTATCGTAATATAGCTTCCCTGGGGCCGTCCCATTGTCCGGGCACCGTTTTCTGTGGTGATCTTTACCACAGTGGTACGGATATCTTTCTCTTCGTTATAATCTTCGTGGATCTCCACTCCCCGGACTTCTACGTTTTCCTCTGTAAACCGTTCAGTTGCCTCCAGCGCCAGGTCTGTTCTTATTCCGTAATTATCCAGCATCTCTTTTCCCTCCGTACTTCATTCAATATTTGTTACTGTTTACTCCGTTCTTATAACAACTTTTTATATCTATTTTTAGCTTTTTTTATAGAAATATGTATTGACAAGGAGGAGTATTTGAGATAATATATATAAGCATGTTCATAGGAGCGCCCGTGTCTGTTTCTATGACAGGAGTATAATCTGTCTCTTATACACATCTGACGCTGCCGACGAACTCTAGGG
>OWJB01000547.1_pt1 | contig 17170 bp, 9 predicted proteins | sample 1732861 | NCBI WGS metagenome assembly OWJB01 (sample SAMN05065762, study PRJEB22554) | human gut metagenome | biome: ENVO:2100002; feature: ENVO:00000062; material: ENVO:00002003 | host: Homo sapiens | place: USA
CTTCTGGGGTATATCCATCTGTCGCAGTTCCGAAAGAATGAATCGTACGCTAAGACCATGTATTTGTCGGCAGAATCCGAGCTGACCTACCTTCGTACCGGCGGTGAATGGGAGCCATTCTGCAGCAAGGTGAAGAAGGAAGGCGTGCTGAATCAGTCGTTTGATGAGTCGGATGAGGACCAGAAAAAGCTGGTCGGCCGTATTTACGGCATTCGTCTGGATGCAGGCGAATACGCAGAAGGCGAGCTGTCGGGTGACGGTGCGCTCGTCGGTGCGCTTCTTTCGCAGGATACCTACGATAAAAGTGTGCTGAATGCTGCAATCTGCATCGAAATCGACGTGGAAAGCGGTCAGGTTTATTCGGTTTTCTACGGCACAAACTGCAAGGGACTGTACTACGGATCGAATGAGGACAGCAAACCGGCGGATATGTCCGGCAGCTGGCTGGATATTGATTACAGCAAGCGCGACCGCGATACGCGCCGGGAAGAACGGCTGGGCTATTACTCTGTTCAGGATGCAGTCAATGCTGTCAGTCTGGATGCGACCAAGCTGAAGATCACCTCGATCAATCTGGTAAACGGTGAAACCCTGTCGCTGAACTGGTCGAGCAATGTGAAGGATCAGGATCTGGATAAGGTTTATTACGAGGTCAAGCTGTACAGCAGTGAGGACAAAGCGCAGCTCCTGTCGATCAATATTCCGGGCAGGAATTTGAAAACGGGTTCGCAGTCGGTTGCGGTTACGACCGAGGACAACGCGACGAAGGATTATACCTTCCCCGTGGAATACGACCGTACCAACAAGCGGGCAACACTTGTGCTGGACGGTATGATGAATGCGAAGCTGTACGACCAGCTGGATAAGCTGTCCGCTGATAACAAAGCAGCCTTCCGGCAGAGCAGCGATACCAGCATCACGCGCTTCGGCGGCAAACTGGAAAACCCGCTGAATGTTTACGCAGCTGTGCAGGTATTTCCGGACCCGAATGCAGAAAACACCGGCGGTGAGGAGTATCAAAAGAGTGACGCTATCGAATCCAATAAGGCGAACACGCTTTTCGGTGACGGCACCCGGTCGAATAACAGCCGGTGCGAGATCGAAACCTTCCGTCATCTGTCCAATATCCGTTATATGGATACGGAGGCGGCATTTGCCGTTACCGCACGTTCGCTGGACTGGACGAGCGACAGTGTAAAGGTTTACGGTACGGCAGCCCGCGGCGCGCTTTCGGTCTCTGCCGGCAAGGATATCGGCTTCCCGAGTATCCCTGCGCTGCGCAGCAATCAGACACTGGACGGCACAGGCAGTCTGCTGAACCGCATCGTCAGTGTTATCACCGGCGGCAACACCATCAGTAACCTGAAGCTGGATGAGGATTCGGTTGCCAGCGGCAGCGAATACCTCGGCCTGTTCCAGCAAAACGAGGGCAGTATCATCAACCTCAAGCTCGCAAATCCGTCGGTCAAGGTCACTTCGGATTCCCTCAAGGGCGTGGGCGCAGTCTGCGGCTTCAGCAGAGGCAGCCTGAAAGACAGCGAAGTCACAGGTGCGGCTGTCGATGTTAATCTGGCGGGCAGCACGAACGCGCAGGGCATCGGCGGTGTGGCCGGTGTGATTGAGGTCAGCGATTCTAAGTCAGTAATCAAGCTGTCTGCATCGGGTACCGTGACAGGTACGCTGCCGACCGGCGATACTGCGCGTGGTATCGGCGGATTGCGGGCAGCCTGACAACAAACGGTGCCGCAGTCAAGGCCCTGACCAACAGCGCCGCTGTAACGGGCAATCGCTCGGTTGGCGGCATTGCAGGCTATTTTTCCGGCAAGGATCAGGCCACGGGAAAAGATATGGCTGATTGCCGAAATGAGGGTCTGATTCTCAGCAGCACAGCCGCGGACAATGATTCGTTAGCAGGACATTATATCGGCGGCATTGTCGGCTACGCGCATAATGCGTCTCTTTCGGAATGCAGGAGCCGTGCCGGATATGCGGACGGCTACACCTATAAGCAGGAGGATAGAGACAAGCTGCGCGGCAGATATGTCGGCGGCATTGTCGGCTACGGCGAACAAAGTGTGCTGTATGACTGTGAGACCGAGGCAAACGGCTACGTTCTCGGCAGCGAGTATGTTGGCGGCATCATCGGTGCGCTGAATCAGTCTGATACGCAGACGGCACTGCTCAGTGAAAACGGCACCAGAACAACCGTTAACGCAAGCTATGTCATCGGCAATTCGTATGTCGGCGGTATCATCGGTGAGAATAAAGGCGGTTCGACGATCAAAAACTGCGTCAACACAGGTGTCGCTGCGGGATACAATGCGTATATCGGCGGTATTTGCGGTGCAAATGAGAACAAGGCGGCTATCATAAACTGTGCAAGCTATGTTTCGGACACCAATAATGCGATCTACAGGCGTGTCACGGACTGGGGAGCTGTCGGCAGCTATGCGGGCGGTCTGACCGGCTACAACAGCGGCACGATCACCTTCAGCGACAAGGACAACGCAGTCACCAACCGGAGTGTGGCGGGTATCGTTGTCGGCAGGCACTATGTCGGCGGTCTGGTCGGCTATAACGACACGGACGGCACGATTGACATCAATTACACGCTCATCGGCGGCCGTGTTGCCGCAACCGGAGATTGTGTCGGCGGTCTGGTCGGTCTGAATGCTTCGACGGAGCTGCTCGAGAAGAAGCTGACCATCAAGCCGAGCAGTGTGCAGGGACGGTACTATGTCGGCGGCGCTATCGGCGCGAATGTCGTCAACCCGACCGACGATATTACGGTGGACGGCCTGACGGTCAATAACAGTCTGGGCACCATCACGGCCGAGGCCTACTGCGGCGGCCTGATCGGCTACCAGCGCACCTACACGGCGGAAAACCTCGGCGGCAAGCGCTTTTGGGAGGCACTTAGCGATGACCTGCTGCCGGGTATTCGGACGGGCAATAATGTGCGGGTGCGGCAGCGGCATCGCGGAATAACCACACCATCACCATCACGGCAAAGAACAACAGCAGCCTGAAAACCGCCTCCAACAACATGACCATCCGCGCATATGCGTATGCGGGCGGCATTGTGGGCTACTGTGAACCCCAGACTAAGATGTACGTTAAGGACTGCCTGAATGCAGGCGGCTTTGACCGTCCGGCAGAGGACACCTTCCCGGACAGCAAGCTGAAAACCGGTGTGGATATGGTATCCTATCTGCAGGCGCAGAAGTACACGGATGCCGCGAAGGCACTCTCCGATGAGCTGGGCGGCGGCGAGCTGCGTGTTTCCGTCATCGGCGGCGTGGTCGGCGTGAACGGTGAGAACCATGTTATCGACCACTGCGGCAACACCGGTACGATGAACGGTCTGAATGCCATGGGCGGCGTGGTCGGTCTGAACGAGGGCATCATCCGCGGCTGCACGCTCTCCGGCAGCATGGGCAGCGCAACGCAGGATTATATCGGCGGTATCGCGGGTCTGAATGTCGGCAGCAGGACGGCGGGCACGATTGAAAACTGCACGACCGAGAAAAACTGCACCGTCACCGGACGGAACACGGTCGGCGGCATCGTCGGCTATAATCTCAGCGGCGGCAGGATACAGAACAATACCAGCAGCGCCAATGTCAGCGGTGCAGGCCGTGTCGGCGGTATCGCGGGCGAAAACGGCGGTGCGATCACGCTTTCGAGCACACAGGCAGGAAAACGCCGTGTCAACGGCAGCGGCAGCGGTGTCGGCGGCGTGATCGGCGTGAATACCGCAACCGGCACGCTCAGTCCGGCAAGCGGCAGCGCACAGGGCGATGTCATTGCTGCGGATAACAGGCTGACCGTGCGCGGCAGCAGTATGGTCGGCGGTATTGCCGGCATCAACCGCGGCACACTCGGCGGCACGAGCATCAACTGCCTGACCAATCGGGCGGCAGAGGTCCGCGCAGCGGCGGGCAGTGCAGGCGGCGTTGTCGGCACGCAGGAGGGCGCAAAGGCTGTTCTGCGGTACGCGAAGAATCTCGGTCAGGTGACCGCAAATGTCGGTGCGGCAGGCGGCATTGTCGGCATGAACAGCGCGAGCAGCACGGTCGAGAACTGCATCGGCAACGGCAGCGTCACCAGTAACGACGGCTATGCGGGCGGCGTTGCCAGCGAAAACTACGGTACGATCAAGAGCTGCAGCGTCGGCACGGATAACAGGGGAATAACGCTCATCACCCGCAACAAGACTGCGGCAGGCGCGATCTGTGCGGTAAACCACAAGGGTGGTACGGTTCAGGGAGCGGTACTCGGCGATCATATCACGATTTCCGGCAGTGCATTCATTCTGGGTGCTGTTGTCGGAGACAACAGCGGTACGGTCACGGAAACCGAGGTTTCGCAGCAGCCGACATACAGCGTTTCCGCAAGCACGCTGCAGGTCGGCGGTGCAGTCGGCATCAATCGAGCGGGCGGTATGGTCAGCAAGGTGAAGGTCACCTCGGATTTCGAGAAATTCACGAAGTATACCTATCTCGGCGGTGTAGTCGGTCAGAATAATGCAAGCGGCAAGGTAACCGAATGCACTTACTCCGGCACGATCGCCGAAGGAAAGAGCGCGGTCGGCAACTGCTACGGCGGCATTGCCGGACTGAACGGCGGTCTGCTGCAGGGCAGCACCGTTTCCGGACTGACACTGACGGCGGACGGTGTGTACACCGCAACCTCCACCAGCTCGGCGGCAGAGAAGGAACGCCTGTCCTCGCATATCGGCGGCATTGCAGGCAAGAATGATACGACCGGCATCATCGAGCAGTGCTACATAGACAATACCGGAACCGGCACGATCACGGTCAAAAACGGCATGGTCGGCGGTGTGACCGGCTATAACAAGGGCACGATCACCATGTCCGGCGATAAGAGCACCGAAGCCTTGATGGAAAATGTCAGCAAGGTGAGCGACCTGCTGTCCAATGCCAAGGCACAGAAGCTGTCTGCGGATTCCACCTGGGTAAAGTGGGAAAACCGGACGGATGTAGAAAAGCTGTCCTACAACGGCGGCAGCAAGAGCGTAGCGGCAGACCGCACCATGCAGATCATCGTATCGAGCAACGGCAACCTCGGCGGCGTGGCGGGCTACAACGCGCCCACCGGTGAGCTGAATCGCTGCGTCAGCGGCAACTGGCTGCTGGTCAACAAGTCGGACAGCATCAGTGTCGGCACGGGCGGCATCGTCGGCATGAACGAGAGCGAAAAGGATCTGTCGTTCCTGCTCAACCACGCGTTTGTCGGCCGCCAGCTGAAAAAGCAGAATACCAGCCGCTTTGCGGGCGGTATCATCGGCACGCAGTCCAACAAGACCACAAGCGACTGGACGATTGAGAACTGCATCAATTATGGCACGGTTTACGGCTATCTGTCGCACTATTCGGGCGGCATTGTCGGCCAGTGGACGAATAACGGCGGCACGGTTGAGGATTGCTACAATTACGGCAATTTGCAGACCACTTATGCAGCCAACTGGGTCGGTGCATCCGGCGGTATCGTGGCACAGCTGTATCATGCGGCCTCCGGTCAGGATTTCAATATTCTGAGCTGTCAGAACCATGGCAGTATATATGGCCGCTTGGGTACCAACACGAGCCAAAGTGCAAATGACAGTGCCGGCATTCTTGGCAATATTACGGCGTATACGGCAAGTTCGGCCGCCATGGGACAGCAGTTCAATATCAATGTAGTGGACTGCCTCAATGCACCGGGTGTTAAAATTTATTCGGGCTCGATGGCTTCCGGTATCGTAGGCTTCTTCTCGGTCGATAACGCAACATCGAACAACGGTGCTTCCATCACGGCATCGACGGCGAATATCGTGCTGAATATCGACTGTTGCCGCAACTATGCGTACAAGGACGATTTGGTGGGTTATAACTTCCGCGCCGGTATCTTCGGTGACCGCTACGGTTCGGCTGCGACACGGAATACTTATATCCAGAATTGCTATTCTGTGCCGATCTTGTCGGATAACGGCATTATTTCGTTCCAGACTGGCCGTTCTACGCGGCTGGATGCAAACCGGGTGGGCAATAACTATTATTTCTTTGATACATGGGGGCTGACAGAGAGCGGGAATACAGCTGGCATTACTTATAAAACGGACGAAGCGCGCAACAACGGTGCAGGTGAATCGCGGCGTGGTTATGCGCGCATGGCTGCATATGGTGAGTTTGACGGAAAATTCTATGCGGCGATTGTTGGTCCGCGTCTGGATCCGACTTTGAACTTGACACAAAATGAGGATGCCCGGACAAAATGCGGCATTTATTACAACATGACAGATTCTAATACAAGGGTTGAAAATGGTATCCTGATCAGCAAATTCAATGATGGTACGGAAAAAATTACCGGACGAATCCTGTTTGAAATGCCGCCGGAATATTCTTATGATCAGGTACGCACATGGAATGCAAACAACCTAATGCCTGCCATTAGCCAGAAAACCGGCAAACTGAACAACCTGTCAGGCGGAAAGATCATGGACGATTATGTTCGTGAGGCATACCGCACCATGGAGCACGGACAAAACAGCAAAAAGCTGGATACCTCGTTCACGGTTGACTTGAAACAGCAGACAGACGGCAGTTTCGATGTATCCATCGAGGATACGGACCGTCCCCTGTACTACGAGGGTACAGTGCTCGTTGATGGCGAGGAGGTGCTGTCCAATCTGCGCTTTATCCCGAACCAAAAGGGACAGGGACAGTGGGACCCGAAGCTGAACGGCACACAGGCGTACGGCTCCGGTATGACCAGCGGCACATTCCAGCTGCCGGCAAGCCTTGCGGCAGACACAGCAGGCAAGACCGTTACATTGTCGGTTCGTGCTGTCAGTCTGTTTGAGGATACCGCGCCTTCTGCATGGAAAACTGCGGCGACGCAGGATGTGTCGGTGCTGCCGACACCGGATGTCAATATCCGACTGGTGAGCCATTGGAACAATGGCGCTAAATACCAGATCTCGCTGAAAAACCTTGCGGATTATGCGGTCTTCAGCAACTGGAAGGTCACCTTCAGGCTTGGCTCGCAGACCGTGACCATTGATCAGAACAACCATACCGCCGAGATCAGCGGCGATGATCTGAAGGAGCTGATCGTCACGGCAGCGGCGGGCATTACGAACGGCATTCAGCCGGCCTCCGTGACGGATACCATCCCGACCGACACGCCGAAGTACAAGCCGGACGGCAGTATTAACAATCTGTCGGTATCGTACTCAGGCAGTACGGTGGATGATTGCACGGTCACGGCTGCACTGACGGTCAACGAGCCGCAGATGGAAACACCGCCGATTTACCGTATCGAGGTGCTCGGCACGGTTGGCACAAATGAGTATGTGTTTGCGTATGAGGATGTGCTGACCTCGGCGGGCAACACGGTTACGGCAAACTTCCGCGATCTGCCGAAGGAGTATTTCGCGGAGAATGTCACAAATCGTCGGGTGCGTGCATGGTACGCCGCCTCCGGTCTGGGACCGGTTTACACCTATGGCGATACCCGGCAGACCGGCGATGCACCCGTTACGCTGCGGACTTACAGCGCGGAGGGCGTTCAGCAGCAGGACAAGACCATTTACAGCCATGTTCTTGGCCATGCGACTGACTTTGCAAACTACATTAGAACCGCGGCGCTGAACATCAAGCCGTTGACGGCACCGGAGCTGAACGACCCGGTACTGAAACAGGAAGATGATGGAAGCATCGGCTACCGGTTCTGGTGGACACAGCCTGGGCAGGGGACTGCAGTGCCGCACTACAGCATCAAGCTGACCGGCATTACTGCGGCAGGCGCAAGAATCGGCATTCCGGTCAACGAGGTTTATGGCACGCAGGAGAATCCGAATACTTCCAAATCGTTCACCATCAGCGCGGACGACTGGCAGTACGCTGAGGTTGAGCTGACCGTTACCCGTCTGGGACAGGCATACGGCGAGGTTGGCCTGAGTACGACGAAGAAGTACGCTGTCAAGCAGCGCCTCGAGCGTCCGGGACAGCCATTGGTAATCAACCCGGATACCAACGAGCTGATCTACACCATCGGCTGGAGTGCCATCGGCAGCGAAAACGGCTGTGCAGGCTATCAGATTTATGTGCAGCCGGAGGGCGAAACGGCCGCTGCCCTGGGTGTGCTTGTGCCCGTCAGGGGCGGCACCTGCTCGGTAAGCCGCAGTCTGGAGGATTACGCCGGCAAGACCATCGACCTCTATCTGGTGGCGGTGGCTGCTGATGATTCCGGCTACGCGGACAGCCCGAACGGTATCGTGTACACGATGACCGTGCCGATGCGTCTGAATACGCCGAGCGTCAAGTGGTCGTACAACTGGAATGCGACAGCAAACAACCCGATTCCGGCGGCCGGCTTCCGAAGCGGCGGCCTGCAGGTCACCGTTACGCCGGAGAATAAGGCCAGTGTACCGCCCGGCGGCAGCACCTATCTGCTGCGGGCAAAAATCACCGGGACGGACGGCACAACGGTGACTTACCCCGTTTCCGCAATGAGCGAAAGCGGCGGCAGCTACATCTGCAGCCTGACCGATCTGGATACGAAATACGCAGGCTGTTCTGTACAGTTTGAGGCTCGTATTTCGCAGTCGGCGGGACAGGTAAGCTCGGCCTGGGTATCGAGCGGCGATGTGGTATTCCCGCGTGTGAAGCTGGAAGCACCGAGCGCGTCGCTGGCAAACGTGAATGAGACGCTTGCGGTCAGCTATGGCCCGATGAATCGTCTTATCAATACGGCAGAGTGGGCGGCACAGCTTACCGCGCTCTCGTGGGACGAGGTGGCAGAGGCTGACCTGTATCGGATTGAATTGACCGATAAGGACGATCATTCCACGACGGTTACCGTCGATATGAGCGGGAACCTGCCGGAGATTATCATAAATGGTCAAAATACGTTTGCAGTTGCAGGGGATGACTGGTATACTGTAAAACAGGGCAGTGCGGTCAACGGCAGATACAGCCTTACCAATGGCAGCATTCGTTATTACAGCTATCAGCCGGATACCATGCTGCAGGTGAAGGACGGCACATTTACCTTGAAGCTGCCTAACATTTTCTCCGTGGTAACGCACGAGAATCAGACCCTGCAGCTGACGAATGGTATACAGATCAGCAGGGTAACTGTCATTGCGGACAGCAAGAGCGACCGTTATACGGAATCCGATCCTGCTGAGCGCAGATTTTAGTTACGAAGGGAGGCGGCAGACATGAAGCGGATACGTCAGGGATGGAACACCCTGCGGCGCAGCAGGCGAAGCGGTGTTTCGCTGATCGTAGCACTTTGTGCTGTCGCCGTCCTGATCGGGCTTTCGCTCAGTATCGTGTATTCCTCATCCATGCTGCTCTCGCGGGCCAACCGCAAGATCGGCAGGGAACGCTGTTATCAGCTGGCGCAGTCCTTTGCACAGGTGCTGGACAGCGAACTGCAGGAATACAAAACAATAAAGCCGGAATTGGATACCAATTTTGCGCCGGAAGGCTGTTTCTACCGTGAAGTGAACAACATTTTAGCGGAAGATACGGGATTGGGTATTTACGATCCGGACCGTTCGGATGAAACCACTGCCTGCTATAATGCGGGTTCGACCGAGGATAACTACGGCAGGATTACGATTCTGCTCCGTGATGTTACCGATGTGCAGGACCCGATCACAGGCGATACCTTTGCATACGATGCTCGGAACGAAGGCACCGAAAAGGCAGAGCAGACAACCTTTAACAGACATCAGGTTTGGGTAGGCGTCAAGGCGGAAAAGGGAGCGGACAGCTACATGTACACCACAGAATACCGCCGAAAGGACAGTTTTCAGCCAATCTACACATGGGAAGGGGAAGACGGCGTCAGCGGACAGTTCCAGGTCTACTGGGTAAACGGCCGCTTTTGCCGAAGTGCCAACGGCGAGGATCCGGTAAAACCCAAGGTCATTGGCGAGGGCAAGGATGCCCGCACGGAGCATGTGGAGATCAGCTATACCTATGATATCAACAATCCGACGTACAGCCGATACGAACCCATTCACAAGCCGGCAGCCCGGACAACCGGAGGTGCAGCCGATGAATAGACTGATTCGCGTGCTGCGCGACCGCCGGGGCGAATCCATGGTGGAAATTCTGGTTTCCACGGTGGTGTTCATGCTGCTGCTAGGCGCGCTGAACGGCGCAGTCGGCTTTGCCTCAAATGCGCAGCGCAAGTCGGAGCAGCTCCGCAGGGACGCGACCGAACTGCAGGAAAGCGTGCGCGGGAATGCAGAAGTCGCGGACGGCGAAGCTGCCGCGTACGATTTTAAGGTGACGACGTAGAACGGCGAAGATACCGATATTGACGCTTTCCGCGTAAAGGTAAAAAAGCAGACCGTAAACGCCAAAACCGAGGACGGCAAAACCGTGCCCTTCTACCGGTTTGCGAAGGGAGAGTGACGGCATGAAACGCATTCGCTCAATCCTGCGCGGCCGGGAAGGCATGACGTTGGTGGAACTGGTGGTCGGCGCCGGACTGCTGTGTCTGGTCATCGGCATATTCAGCGCGTCGCTGCGGCCGGCGGCCGAGGTATCGCGCCGCACGCAGGAGCTGAACAGTGCCGAGCTGATCGCGGACGACCTGCTTGAAACCGTGCGCAGCAAGGTGGAGACCGCCACGGATTACATCAAATGCTACGACAGCGGCACGGACGTGACGAATAAAACCGGCTCGTCCGAAGGCTCGGCGATCGAGTTTGGCTATGAGACCGAACAGGGATATAACGCGGCGGAGCTGCTGACGGCAGACGGCTGCGGACCAACCAAAATCGTGATTGCCGATAAGGACTCCAGTGAGCAGCCTCGAGTGGAAAAGGGTTATCTTGTCGAGCGCTATTATAAAGATGGCTACAGTCAGGATGCGGACGGCAATCCCATTGCCCGAGCCATGACGAAAACCTATGCAGAGGGCTTTTATATGGGCCTCCGCGCCGGACTGCATTTCAAAATCGACGAAGCAAAGCACACCGTTACCGCCACCGTGACAATTTACCGCGATAAGGATTTGACCGATAAAATCTATTCGGATTCGCTCATTATCGACCTGCGGTACGATATTCCGGTGAAAACCGAGGTAACGGCAACGAAAAAGCCGGCATAACGGCAATGCAATATGTGTAACTCTGCGGAGCACCGCCGCAGCTTACAGAGATAGAAAAACAAAAATGAAATTGGAGGAATAAGATCATGATGGAAAAAATGATCGCGCTGCAGCAGAAGCGCCGCAGCAAGAAGGGCGGCTTTACGTTGGTAGAGCTGATCGTAGTTCTGGTTATTCTGGCAATTCTGGCAGCGCTGCTGATTCCGGCGCTGACTGGTTATATTGATAAGGCGAAGCAGAAGCAGATTATTGCTGAAACTCGTCAAGTAGTAATGGCCGCTCAGACTTTGGTTGACGAAGCATATGGTACGAAGGATGTTGGTGATGCTATCACCGTAGGTACGGCTGATAGTGCTACTGTAAAAATTGCTGACGTTGCTAAGCTGGCAGAGGTAAAGGGTACGATCAACTCTGTAACCGTAGGTAAGATTGGCGATGTCCCGAATAAGATTACGCAGGTAGAATATACCAAAAACGGCAAGAAATGCACCTTCACGGCTTCTGATAGCGATCAGGGTAGCTATGACGTTGAGAAGTAATGCCTACCCCCACCAACCACCACGCCCATACCGCACCGTCTAACCACGGTGCGGTACGGTGCCCGTCGGTGGCGACCTGATTCATACCGCTGTAACGAGGCGGAACGCAGTAACGGTGCCTGCGTTCGGCTTGCGGACGGTATGGCGGGTCACAGCCCCTTAACGTTTAAGTGGCTGTGACCTGTCATGCGGTTTTTGCATGGTAGATTCTATTTGTAAAAAATCATTCCAAACCAACCCAAACGAGGAGGAAACCAATGCTTTACATCGCCTATGCTGTATTATGGCTGTTACGGTTCGCATTGGGCGCATGCGTATTCAGCTTTCTCGGTGTGGTGGTATGGCGCCTGCCGCGCAGAGAGAGCGTGGTGAAGGGACGCAGTCACTGTCCGGTGTGCGGGCGCACGCTGTCGGCGGCGGAGCTGATCCCGTGCCTGAGTTATCTCCTGCAGGGCGGCAAATGCCGCGGCTGCGGTGCAAAAATTCCCGCAAGGGATTTCTGGATCGAGGTGCTCGGCGGCTTGTGCTCCTGTGCCTGCGCATACGCCTTCGGCGGCGAGACCGCACAGGCGGCGCTGGCGTTCGCCGTGCTCGGTATTCTGACGGTCGTGGCGCTCATGGACATGGACACGCTTGAAATCTACGACCGGTTTCCGGTGCTGCTGTTTGTCTGCGGCATCGCTGCGCACATACTTATCCCCAGCCTGGGGATAAAATCGCGGCTGATCGGCTGCGTGATCGTCAGCGTACCGATGCTGCTTCTGGCGCTCATCGTGCCCGGCGGCTTCGGCGGCGGTGATATCAAGCTGATGTTTGGCGCGGGCTTTTTCCTCGGCGCAAAGCTGACGGTCGTTGCCGCGTTTATCGGCATTCTGCTCGGCGGCGGCTTCGGTGCGCTGCTGCTCGCCAAAAAGAAGGCAAACCGGAAAAGCCAGTTCGCATTCGGTCCGTTTTTGTGCATCGGCATTGCGATCGCCATGTTTTTCGGAGAAACGATCGCGGACTGGTATATGGGATTATTGTAATGAATGGAGAGGAGGGTCAGCATGGCTGCATCCAACAACCACAGGCTGACCGTCACGGTCAAACCGAACAGCGGTCACACGCTGTTCCGCTACACGGCAAAGGACATAGACGGAAAGGTAGTCCGCGGCACAATGGAGGCTGCGGACTATGACACGTTGTATACCCAGTTACTCGCTCAGGGGCTGTATCTGCAGAGTGCGACCTGCCGCGGTGCGGGCCGCAAGCCGCGCACACTGCGTCCGCAGGAGCTGAGCGACCTGTGCCGTCAGCTGTCCACGCTGCTGGCTTCGGGCGTCAGTCTGGTGCGCGCGCTGACGATCATCTCGCAGGATGAGGGCATCAGCGCGGGTCTGCGCCGCATTTACGAGAGTGTGCTGGGTGAAGTCCGGAAAGGCTCGAGCCTTTCTGCCGCACTCGAGGCGCAGCAGGTGTTCCCGCCGCTCATGCTCGGCATGATCCGCGCAGGCGAGGGCAGCGGCAAGCTGGATCAGGTCGCGGAGCGGCTCGCCATCCACTACGAGAAGGCGCACCAGATGAACCAGCAGGTCAAGTCGGCGCTCATGTACCCGATGATTCTTGCGATTCTGGCGGTCGCGGTCGTTATCGTTATCGTAACCTTCGTGCTGCCGCAGTTCAGCGATCTGTTCTCCACAATGGATTCGCTGCCGGGCGTTACGCTGGCGCTGATGGCGTTTTCCAATTTTATGGTTACCAAATGGTATCTGATGATACTGGGTGTCGCGGCAGTGGTCATGGTTATCCGCACGCTGCTGCGCATTCCGGCCGTCCGGCTGGAAATGGACCGACGCAAGCTCAAAATGCCGGTTTTCGGTCCGCTCAATCAGGTTATCTGCACGGCGCGGTTCGCGCGAACCATCAGCAGCCTGTACTCGAGCGGTCTGCCGATCGTCACTGCGCTGCAGACCGCCCGTGATACCATCGGCAACGCCTACATCGTTTCGCAGTTCGATGATGTGCTCGTGCAGGTGCGTTCGGGCGTCAGCCTGTCCGCCGCCCTCGAGACCGTAGACGGCTTTCAGCGCAAGCTGTGCAGCAGCATTGCAGTTGGCGAGGAGACCGGACGACTGGACTCCATGCTGGATTCCATCGCGGATTCGATGGAGTACGATGCACAGCAGGCGAGCAAGCGCATGATGACCATTCTGGAGCCGATGCTGATCGTGCTGATGGCGTTCGTGGTCGGCTTTATCATTATCGCAGTCATGTCGCCGATCATCGGCTCGTACAGCGCGATAGAGAGTTCGGGGAACGTATAACCTCGGAAACGTGTAAACCTCACAAAAGGGGAGAAATGAGAATGAACACAACCGTTTTGGCGCTGCAGGAGGAGCAGGTGCTTGTCGCGGTCGGCAAGTCCGGCGCGCAGCCTTCCGTGCAGGCGCTTTACAGTGCCCCCGCACACGGCGGCGGCATGGAAAACTGGGAGAAGGCGATAGGCGCACTCTGGCAGCAGCACAGGCTGCCGACCCGCGGCATCACGCTCGTCCTGCCGGATGAGGCGGTTGCCACCAAGACTATCACCGCACCGAGCATGCCGGAAAACAAGCTGGAGGAGCTTGTGCGGCACGAAATGCGTCCGCGGGAGGATCAGCTTGCGGCGGCGGACTATGTGTCGCTCGGCACAGATGCCGAAGGCCGTCAGCAGCTGTTCTGCGCTGCCTGCCGCAAGGAAACGATGGAGGAATACCTTGCAATGACCGACCGGCTCGGCCTGCGCCTGCAGAGCGTTACCGTTACTATGGCAGGACGGCTCAAGCTCCTGCATGCCATGCAGTCCATGCAGGGCAAGACCTGTATCTGGCTGTGCTTTGAGGGCAGCAGCGTGCTTTCGCTGCTGGTCGAGAACGGCGAGTACCGTTATTCCAGCCGCAGTCGTATTTTCAGTGAGCCGGGCACGGTGGATTTCGGCACTGAGATGACGAGAAACGTTTCCGGCACCATGCAGTTCCACACGGCAAGCCGCTCGGGCGGCACGCTGACCGATGTGTATTACGCCGGCTGCTCGGATGATGATTTCGAGGTGTGTCTGGCGGGTATCCGCGGTCTGGGTCTGAAAGTGAGCCGTCTGCCCGAATGCCGTGCGTTCCGCGCCCTGCCGAACGGCGAGCGGCTGGACGACTGGCTCGGCTGTGCCGAGACTTTGATTCGAACCGTGCTTCGTGCAAACAAGGAGCTGGATCTGCTCCGCAGCTATCGGCGTTTGTCCCGCGGCAGCAAAGGGCAGACCGACCTGCTGCACAGCTTCTACACACCGATTGCGGTATGTCTGGTGGTGTGCGCTGCGGTCTGGTGTGTGTTTCTGCAAATGAACAGCAGCCTGAGCCACAGGACCGACGACATCAACGACTGGCTGAACGATCCGACCGTGATCGAGCAGTACAACGAAGCTGCCGAAAAGCAGCAGCGCAATGACAATCTGGTGCAGGGACTGCAGCAGGTGCGCAATCTGACGGACGCGCTTGCCACCTATCCGCAGGTGGACAGCGCCCTGATGAGCAAGATCGGCGCGGCAGGCGGTGCTCAGGTCAGCATGGTGCTGACCGGCTATGATGCGGCTACCGGCGCGCTGCAGTTCGATGCACAGAGCGGCAGCGTTATCGACATTCCGAGCTATGTGCTCAAGCTGCAGAAAACCGGCCTGTTCCGCAAGGTGGACTACACCGGCTATACCTATGAGGACGGCGTGTACGTCCTCAGCCTGAACTGTATCCTGCTGGGAGAGGAGGCAGCCGAATGAACATCGTTGTAACCGAACGTGATAAAAAGCTGCTCCGGCTGGTGGCCTGTCTGGCGATAATCGTCATTTTCGGTATGTATCTCATCCGTCCTGCGATGGAAAATCACGAAACGCTGCAGAACGAGTATGACGCCGCCGAACAGAAGCAGCAGGAATATCAGACGCAGATTGCCGCACTTGCGACGATTGACGATATTATCGAGCAGAATGAAGCCGCGCTGAACACGGCAAGCGAAAAATACTACAAGAGCGATCTGGAAACCCGTCAGATGGACGATATCATCACGGGTATCGCGCTCGAGAACGGGCTGTTTCCGCAGTCGCTGACGCTGACGGAAGCCGCTCCGGGTGCGGTCAGCGCGTATCTCACCGAGCAGGAAGCTACGCAGACGGACGGCAGTGCGGACACCTCGTCCGATGCGGAATCCGCCGATTCGACCGACGATACATCGGCAACGCTGATACAGCCGGTCAACTACGTTTATATCGGCACTGCGACTATCTCGGCGCAGGGCGCTGTAACCCAGTGGCTGAACTTCCTCGATGAGGTGGAGCACAGGTACAAGGGTCTGCGTGTGACCAATTTCAGTATTGCAGACTATGATTATGTGGCAAACAACACGCAGGCGGTCAGCACCAATCTGATCACCGGCACGCTGGAGATCTACATGTGTGTCAGCGACAAGGAGGCAGACGCATGAAAACCAATTTGCGTATCGGCGAAGTGCTGATGGAGCGCAATTACATCACGCAGGAGCAGATGGAGCAGGCGCTCGCCTACCAGAAGGAGCACCGTGAAAAGCGAGTCGGTCAGATCCTGATCGAGCTGGGCTTTGTCACCGAGGCGCAGGTGCTCGAGGCACTGGCTGCCCGTCTGGGACTGGAGATCGTGAGCATCGGACAGATGCAGGTCGATCTGACCGCTGTCCGCATGATTCCGCGTGAGCTGGCGGAAAAGCAGAACCTGCTTGCGGTCGGCTTTGCGGACAAGAACCTCGAGGTCGTGACGAACGATCCGCTCAACTACTTTGCCTTTGAGGAAGTGCGCCAGCTGACCGGCTGTCAGGTGGTCATCCGCCTGAGCGAAATGGGTCCGCTGCAGAGCGCAATCCGCTACTATTACGCCGAGGTCGGTGCACAGCAGGCGGCACAGACCGCCAACGAGGACTTTGCAGAGCGCAATGTGGAGATGCTGCAGGTCGAAGAGAGCGAAAGCGGCGATCCGGAAGCGCCGATCGTCAAGCTGCTCAACAGCCTGCTCGACCGTGCCATCAGCACCGGCGCAAGCGACGTGCATATCGAGCCGTTTGAGGGCAGCACGCGCGTGCGCATGCGTATCGACGGCACGATCGTTGATTATGTAACGCTGCAGCGCAGTGTGCACCAGCCGCTGATCGCGCGAATCAAGATCATGGCGAACCTCGATATTGCCGAGCGCCGTCTGCCGCAGGACGGTCATTTCCGTATCCGTGTGGGACAGAGCGAGTACGTCAACATCCGTGTATCGCTGCTGCCGACCGTGTTCGGAGAAAAAGCCGTGCTGCGAATTCTGGCAACGGCGGGTCAGGTCGATCACGCCAGCCATTTCGGCATGGATGACGAAAGCTATGCAAGGTTCCTGCCTATGCTGAACTCACCGAACGGCATTATTTATATCACCGGTCCTACCGGCTCGGGTAAGTCCACCACACTGTACATGGTGCTCGAG